>Ga0208940_1000014_pt1 | contig 274401 bp, 234 predicted proteins | sample AD_JPNNA6_MetaG_FD_184445 | JGI IMG/M metagenome (GOLD analysis project Ga0208940, IMG submission 184445) | Active sludge microbial communities of municipal wastewater-treating anaerobic digesters from Japan - AD_JPNNA6_MetaG (SPAdes) (version 2) | ecosystem: Engineered > Bioreactor >... | reverse complement strand
CGACGAACGATATCTGCGATGATCTTCCCCGCGCCCCTGATCAGGGGCGCGCGACGTCAAATACAACGACTGTCCAGGCGCTGCCCCGCGTGCGCGGGGCTGCGCCTGGCTATTTTCGTCGTGAAAGGGTGGACGGCGCCGGTCGAGGGTGGGAGGGGCGACCCGGCCGATCGCGCGGTGAAAATCCTGCCAAAAATTGACAGAACAGCGGGATTAACTGAGTAATCGTGCTCGCAATCGTCATCGAGGCTCGAGGCTAGAGGCTCGTTCCCGCCATGCGGCCATCGGCCATCGGCCATCGGGTATCGGATCTAGGACCTGGGTTCCAGGTCCTGGTTCTCAAACCCCAGAGCTCTCCTGGCCAATCCCGCTCATGTTTTGTGTTCGTGATCGTGATCGAGACTCGATGCTCGTTCCCAACGATGACCCCTTACCCGTACCGGACATCGAATAGCGAACCCGGAACTTCGGTTGTGGGTCCCGGCACTACCCCGCTTGATCCCAAATAGCCGATAACAAATCAGCAATCATCAATAACCAATAATCCGAAATATGAAAATAGTTGTATCTATTCTTCTGCACCCGTGGTATCGTCACCTCCTGTTTGCTACCGGAGTCCCGGACGGTTTGCCTGCTACGGAGCCTGGTTCGCCGAATTTCCCATACTCCCGGAGATAAGCGGCGGCCCACCGGCATCCTACCGTTTATTCAGCCCCTGAATCAGCCGGATCTACATCAGGGCGTGAGACCCTGTCTGCCAAAGGTGCGTCAGTGGCGCCTTGCAGAGCTATATTCAAGGAGCAGTATGTCCCGTTTTTCCAACTCCGTTTCCGAACGCCCCGCCGGTGCAGAGCAAGCCGCGGCGGCTGGCCCGATGAACGTCCCGTCCCACCAGGCCGACAATCCGGTGACTGGAGCGGAAGTCTCCTTCAGCGGATTGGGTTTGCCCCCGGTCCTGTTGCACGCCGTGCAGAAGATGGGCTACGCCAGGCCCACCCCCATCCAGCACCGGGCGATCCCGGTGCTGCTTGAGGGGCGTGACCTGATGGCCACCGCCGTCACCGGCAGCGGCAAAACCGCCGCCTTTCTCCTGCCCATTCTGAACCGCCTGGCCGGCCGGCCACCCGGCGGCCCGCGCGCCCTCATTCTGGCGCCCACGCGGGAACTCGCCGGGCAGATCCTCGAGCACTTCCGCGTCCTGGCGGCCGGCACCGGCTTGCGGGGTGCCGCCGTGTACGGCGGTGTGTCTGCTGGCCCGCAGGAGCAAGCGCTGCGCACCGGCGTTGACGTGCTGGTGGCCACGCCGGGCCGCCTGCTGGACCATCTGCAGCACGCCTATGCGAAGATGGATCGGCTGGAGTGCCTGGTCCTGGACGAAGCGGACCGCATGCTGGACATGGGATTCATCCCCGATATCCGGCGGATCCTGGGCCGTCTGCCCGTCAAGCGTCAGACCATGCTGTTTTCGGCCACGCTGCCTGTGACCATCATGGAGCTGGCCCGGCGAATGCTCCGTGATCCGATTACGATCCAAATCGAGACGCAGCCGGCGCCTGCCCGCGGCATCACCCACCGCGCCTACGCGGTTCCGACCGAATTGAAAACCCGCCTGCTGGCGGAAATCCTGCGGCGGGAAACCCCCCGGCGGGTACTCGCCTTCACCCGTACCCGGCATCGGGCGAACCGCTTGGCGGACTTCCTGGCCAACCAGGGCTTCGGCGTCGCCCGGATCCATGGCAGCCGCAGCCAATCCCAGCGGGACGAGGCGATGAAGGGCTTTCGCACCGGTCGCTATCCGGTTCTGGTGGCCACCGACATCGCCGCCCGGGGGCTCGACGTGACAGGGCTGGACCTGGTGGTGAACTTCGACGTGCCCGGCTCGGCCGAGGATTACATCCATCGGGTGGGTCGCACCGCCCGGGCCGACGCCGTCGGCTGCGCCTACACCCTGGTGGCGCCCGATGAGGAGGACGGCCTGCGCGATGTCGAACGCGGCATCGGCCGCAAGATCTACCGCGAGCGGGTGGCGGAGTTCGATTACCAGCAACCGGCCCAGGGGCGGTTCGAAGTGCCGCTGGCCGACCGCATCGCCGCCATCCGCGCCCGCAAGTCCGAGGACCGGGCCCGCGCCCGCGCCAAGGCGGAGCGCCGCGCCCAGGCCGGGCAACGGGATCGAACCGGCCAAGGGAGCCAGTCGAAACATCAGAGCCAGTCGGAACGCAGCGGTCAGAACAGAACCGGCGGCCGGGTCGCCCGCCGGGACCGCACCACCGGCGGCGAGGAGCAGCCGCGCCAGGACCGTCTGTCGAAGCGCGGCGAGACGCACCCGCCGCCGCCGCCGGCGCTGGCGCGCTACGTCGGCCGCGGTCCCGTGGCCGAACTCATCATGTCGGGGCAGATCCCGGAACAGGAACTCCGCCGTGGCGGCGTCGATCGCCCGTTCAAGCACAGAAAGTGAGCACTCGGTAATCCCTGTTTGATTGAGCGGCCGAGCCGTTGAGACGCAGAGCACGAGCGGGCCTGGACCTGTTCCGGATACTCCTTCTCCGCGTCTCAGCGCCTCGGCGATTCGACGTTACGCATCACCCCGCACCGCCGCCGCCGGAGTATCCGCCAGATATTTCTTCACCGTCCGCCAGTCGAGATCCAGGCGGCGGGCCACCTCGCCGTACGACCCGAGGCGCTCGTGGAGGAGCCGGGCGTACCCGCCCAGCAGCTCCCGGGCGGAGAGTCGGCCGTCGCGCATGGCCGCAGCCAGCTGTAGAGCGGCGTCGCCGGCCGGCACGGCCGGGACACCGTCATACCGTCGCTTGAGCAGGACGCGCCGCACGCATTGTTCCAGTTCCCGGACGTTGCCGGGCCAGCCGTAATCAGGGCCCGGGCTCTCGCGGATCGCTGCCAGGACCACCGCGACAGGCTCGGGCGCGGGCTGGCCCAGCAGCCGCGCCACGGTGGCCGCCACCAGCGTCGCCAGCTCCTGCGGCTCCTCGGCCAGACGCTGCCGGAGCGGCGGCACCACGATGGTGTCGGAGCAGAGACGGTAGTAAAAATCAGCCCGGAAGCGGTCGCCGGCCAGCAGCTCCGGCAGCGGGCGGTTGGTGGCGGCGATGATCCGTCCGGCGAACCGCTCGCGGGCGTGGCTCCCCACGGGTGTGAACGTTCGCTCCTGGAGCACCTGGAGCAGCTTGATTTGAATGGTGGCCGGCACATCGCCGATCTCGTCGAGGAAGACCGCGCCATGTGGGCTGCAGATGGCCAGGGCGCCCCGGTGGTCCTCCACCGCGCCGGTGAACGCACCCTTGCGGTGCCCGAACAATTCCGACTCGATGAGCCCCTCGGCGAACTGCGAGAGATTCAGTGCCGTGAACGACCGGGTGAAGCTCTCGACGAACGCCCCGCGGCGCGGGTCGAACGGGATGAAGCCGGATCGGCCGATGGCCGCCGCGGCAGTGCCCTTGCCGGTGCCCGTCTCGCCGAGCAGCAGGGTGGAAAAGTCCTCCATCCGTTGCCACAGCCAGCGGCCATAGAGTCCCAGATCGCAGGTGAACACGTTGTTCCACAGCTCGCGTCGCAACCGGCCCATGCACGGGCTTTCTCCCAGCAGCGCTTCGTGGATGAAGTAGAAGGCGCGGCGCAGTTGAAAGCAGAGCGCCAGGTAACGGCCGGCGTCGGCGGCGGAAAACCCACGGCGCTGGAGCTCTGCCAGGGCGGCCCGGGCGAACGGAACCGCCAGCGGCGCATCGCCCGAGGCGAGCTGACGGCGGATGTGGTCGTCGAATGGCTCCTGGTGCCGGTAGAAGAAGTCGAAGAGAAGGGCGGCTTCGACGAGCGGCCGGTCGGCGGAGCCAAAGTCGTCCAGGTGGACGGGTGCCGTGGCTTCCAGTCGCTCCAGACGCGCGTGCACCCGCGCGATGCCGCTTTCCACGACGTCGGCACCGGCTGCGCCGGCGGACGTTCCGGCCAGAGCCCGATCCACCTCGATTCGTTCCGCGCTGAACGGGTTGGCGAACACCGCCCGCTCCACCAGGCGGAACATCTCCCGATCCGCCGCGGTCAACCGGCGCGCTTGCACCATGTGGGTCTCCATTTATGCAGAATTTGCATTTAGATTATACATAAAATGTTTAGAAAATGATTGGTCAATCCGGCCTAAAATTCTGAAAAACTTGAAACGACCGCAGAAGTGCCGCCATTTGATGAGAAGAACAGCGGGGCGGTCAGTCAACCGGCCCAAGCCCGGGAGTTTTTCAGGAGTGCGAGTCCGGGATGACCTGGTGGCGGTTCTATCGCATCCCCTGGTAGCACCCTGATCGCATGCATCGCCGCCGGCTCAACGCCGCTGCCGGGTGTCGAAGCGGCAGCGCAGGGTGACGGCCGTCCACTGGCCACCCGGGCCCTCGGCGGTCCAGGCGTCCTTCCCGTCGCCGAAAATGTACCACTTGTGCGTCTGGAGCATGAGGTCCAGATAGTCTGTCAGGTGCACGCCGGCGCCCCACTGGAGCCGCAGGCCCCGGACTTCGGCGGAGGCGGTGTAGTCCTGTTGGGGCTGGTTGTGCCCCATCGCCAGGAACGGCTTGGCGAACACGAAGACGCGATTGAATCCACGGGGCTCGGCGTACACCTCCGCCTCCAGGCTGTAGCGGAGGTAGTAATCACCCATCCAGTTCACCCCCTCGTCGGTGACGACTCCGCGGATGTTCATGTCCATCTCGTTGTGGGGCGGGTAGAAGGAAACATCGGCTCGGCCGTAGAGATCGAACCACCGGTTGGATTCTTCTCCGGACGCGAGGGCGGACAGCCCGCCGACAACCAGCGCCAGGACAGCCAAGGTACGGTACACGGGGAACAGCATGCGACGCTCCTTATGGTCGGGAATGAGACGTTCGATTATAGCGTGACTCAGGGTTTTTTGATCTTGGCCAGATTGGCGCGGACCTGTTCAGCGTAGGCGCCGTTCGGATCCTTGAGCAGGTATGCCTCGAGCTCCGGGACGATGAGGTCGAGACGCCCCTGCTGGTGGTAGATCTTGGCGAGCAACAGGTGCACGTCGGCGCTCGTGCCGGCCAGCCCTTCCGCCTTGCGGCAAGACGCTTCGGCCGCCGCCAGGTTCCCGGAGTCGAAATAGAGCATGCCCAGGGCCATGTGCGGCTCGCCCTTTTTCGGATGAAGCAGGATGGTCTCCTCCAACAGTTGCACCGCCTGGCTGAGACGCCCGGTGGCGGCGTACAGGTCGGCCAGATTCATCCGGCCATACATGTTGGCCGGGTCGGCGTCCAGGCAGTCGTGGAACGTCTTCTCGGCCTTACCCTCATCGCCGGTGGCGCGGTAGCACAGCCCCAGGTCATTGAACGCTTGCGAAAAGGCGGAGTGGATCTGGATCGCCCGGGTGAAGTGCTTGATGGCGTCGGGGTACTTGCGCTGGCGCAAGCAGTCCTTCCCCTTGCGATACTCCTTGTCCGCCTTCTCCGGGATGGCCAGTTGGGCGATGGAGACGGTGGGCGTTTGCGGGATCAACGGAAAATTCTTTTCGGGCTCAAGCTGGATCATGATGCGGCGGGTGACGCCACCCTGGCCGATGAGTTCCACGGACTCTTCCTCTTGCCGAAAGCCGGCCAGTCGCACCACGACCCGGTACCGCCCCGGGTACATCTTCTCGAAGCGGAAATTGCCATAGGCATCGGCGATACGCATGCCCACCAGCTCTTCTTCCCGGTACAACTCCACCTCGGCGCGGTTGATCATCTGGGCGTTGTTGGCCAGCTTGATGGTCCCCTCGATGGTGCAGGGCTGCACCGGCGGCCGGGGTGGCTTGCCCGTTTGGCCGAAGCCGACCGCCGTCAGGGCGACGGTGAGAATCAATCCGCAGAATGTGTGTGCGCGGTGATAACCCATAGCGCCTCCCGCCGATCCCATTGTCCATATTATAATCTTCGAGGGATCCGGTGGGGTCACAGATTCAAAGGCGGCGGTATCGGTCCGGCGGGTTAGCCGTAGCGGCCCTCGATGTATTCGGCGGTCTTGGGATTGCGGGGATTCAGGAAGAGGTCGGTGGTGCGGGCGTGCTCCATCACCTCGCCAAGCAACATGAACAGACACTCGTCGCTGGTGCGGCGCGCCTGGGCCATGTTGTGGGTGACGATGACGATGGTGTAACGGCCGCGGAGTTGGAACATCAGCTCCTCGATGGCCCGGGTCCCCTCCACATCCAGGGCTGAACACGGCTCGTCCATCAGGATGACCTCGGGCTTGAGGGGCAGCAGCCGGGCGATGCACAGCTTCTGCTGCTGCTCCAGCTGGAGCGTGGTGGCCCGGACGCCCAACCGGTCCTTGAGGAGATGCCACAGCCCCACCTCGGTGAGCGCCCGCTCTACCTCCTCGTCCATGAGGCGGCGGGTGAGCTCGCGCCGGGGCACGTGGGTGCGCAGGCCGAAGACGACATTCTCGTAGACGGACAGCGGCAGCGGATTGGGGCGCTGGAACACCATGCCCACCGCCTTGCGCAGTTCCACCAGCGAGACGTCCGGATCGTAGATGTTCTTGCCCAGAATGCGGATCTCGCCGGCGGTCCGCACGTTGGGGTACCGCTCGTTGATCCGGTTGAAGCAGCGGAGCAGGGTGGTCTTACCGCAGCCGCTGGGGCCGATGAGGCCGGTGATCAGGCCGCGGCGGAAGTGAACGGAGACGTTTTGCAGGGCCTGGAAGGAGCCGTACCAGAGGTTCAGCTTGTCTGTCCAGATGCCCTCCCCGGCGTCCGTTTCGGGGGCGGCGGGAGCGGCGGCGGGGATGTCGGATGTCGGCGGATCAACCGAATATGCCATTAACGTACTCCAAGGTCTCCTTCCGGCTCGGCTGGTTGGAGAAGATGACGTCCGAGCGGTCGAGCTCGATGATCCGGCCGTTCCACAGGAACATGGTCCGGTCGGTGAGCCGCCGGGCCTGATGGGTTAGATTGGTGACAAGGATGATGGTGATCTCGCGCCGCAGCTCCCGCAGCACGTCCTCGATGCGCATGGTGGTGACGGGGTCGATGGCGATCGAAAACTCGTCGAGGCACAGGATCTCCGGCTGGTGCGACAGCGCCCGGGCGATGGTGAGGCGCTGCTGCTGCCCGCCGGAGAGGGCGGTGCCGAGGCTGTCCAGCCGGTCCTTGACCTCGTCCCAGAGCGCCGCCTGCCGAAGGCAGCGCTCCACAAGCGGGTCGAGCTCTGCGCGGCGGCTCAGTCCGGCGCAGCGGGGCGCGAAGGCGACGTTGTCATAGATGGAGAGCGGCAGGCCCACCGGCAGCGGCGCCACCATGCCGATGGTGCGGCGCAGCGCGTGGACGTCGCGGACGGCGCGGATGTCCGTGCCGTCGATCCGGATCGCGCCGGTGACCCGGGCGCCGGCGATGAAGTCGATGGTGCGGTTCAGGCAGCGCAGCAGCGAGGTCTTGCCGGAGCGGGCCGGGCCGATGATCCCGAGAATCTCGTTGGGGCGGACGTCGAAGGTGATGCCGTGAATCACTTCGGTGCCGCCGTAGGCGAGGCTCAGGTCCTGGACCGCGATCTTGGGCGTGGGTGCGTCCATGACCGTCACCATCGCTTCCGGTTCCGCAGCCACACCCGCAGGGCGATGGCCGCGGCGTTGACGGCCAGCACCGCCCCGAGGAGAACCACGGCGGTGGCCCAGGGAATGGCCTCCCGCACGTTGGGCACCTGGGTGGAGACCGTGTACAGATGCATTGACAGTGCCATGCACTGGTCGGTGAGGCGGTACGGGAACAGGTCGCCGCGCTGTACCGCCTTGAAGAAGACCGCGCCCGTGAACAGGATCGGCGCCGTTTCGCCGGCGGCGCGGCTCACCTGCAGGATCACGCCGGTGAGGATGCCGCTGATCGAGTTCGGCAACACGATGGCCCGGATGGTCTGCCAGCGGGTGGCGCCCACGTTCCAGCACGCCTCGCGGAACGCGGTGGGCACCGCGGCCAGCGCCTCGCGGGTGCTGGCGATGATCACCGGCAGGGTCATGATGGCCAGGGTGAGCGAGGCGGCCAGGATCGAGTAACCGAAACGGGCCGCGTAGACGAACGCCCCCAGGCCGAACAGGGCATGGACGATGCTGGGGACGCCGGCCAGCGAAATCACCGCCAGGTTGATGGCGCGGGTGAACCAGTTGTCGCGGGCGTATTCGTTGAGGTAGATGGCGGCCAGCACGCCGATGGGCGCCGAGACGGCCAGCGAGATGACCACCAGGTAGACGGTGCCCACGAGCGCCGGCCAGATCCCGCCCTCGGTCATGCCGCGCCGGGGGACGTCCACGAGGAATTCCCAGCTCAGCGCCGGCCAGGCCTGGACGATCAGGTGGCTGATGATGGACAGTAGCGGCAGCACCATCAGCACGGCCATGGCCAGCAGCACCAGTCGCACCGCGGCCTGCTGCCGCTCTTTCCGGACGACGAGCGGCGTCCGGGTGAAGCGGGCCGAAACAGGGATGACGGGCGGCGGGTTCATGGTCGGCTACTTCCTCGCGCGGGCGCCCCGGATGATCAGGTCGGCCGCCAGGTTGACGAGCATCGTGATGATAAAGAGCAGCACGCCGGTCAGGAACAGCACTTGGTAGTGCTCCGAGCCGGCGGGCGCTTCGCCGAGCTCGGCGGCGATGTTGGCGGTCAGTGTCCGGACCGAGTCCAGGATGCCGTGGGGGATCTGCACGGCGTGGCCGGTGGCCATGAGCACGGCCATGGTCTCGCCGATGGCGCGACCCACCCCGAGCAGCACCGCGGCCAGCAACCCGTGGCGCGCCGCCGGCAGCAGCACTCGGAACACGAGCTGCCAGCGGGTGGCGCCCAGGGCCAGCGCCGCCTCGACGTAGGAGTCGGGCACAGCCTTAAGGGCGTCTTCGCCGATGGAGACGATGATGGGCACGCTCATCAGGGCGAGGATGATCCCGCCGTTGAGCACATTCACGCCCACCGGCGCGCCGGTGTACGTCACGATCAGCCGGCTCATCACCGTCAGCCCGATGAAGCCCCACACCACGCTCGGAATGGCCGCCAGCAGCTCGATGATGATCTTGAGCGTCTCCCGCAGGCGCGGGCCGCAGAACTGGGACAGGAAGACCGCGCCGCCGACCCCGAACGGGACGGCCAGAACCATGGCCAGCACGGTGACGGCCAGCGTCCCAGCGGACAGCGCCAGGGTGCCGTAGCGCACGTTGGAAACCGACGTGGGGTACCACTCGGTGCTGAAGAGGAACTGCGTCAGCGAGAACCGGTCGCTGAACAGCACCGGCGCGGCCTCGCGGAAGATGAAGAACAGGATGGCCAGGATGAAAACGATGGCGCTCATGCCGCTGGCGTAGATCAGAAGCTCGATGCCTCGCTCGCCCCACACCGCGCGGCGGGAGCGGATCGGGCGGGGCGGGGCGGCTGCGCCGGTGGAGGATGTGGGTGCCATATGCGATGCCTGACTGTTTCCGCTGCTGGACTCCGGTGATGGGCCGCGGGTGCAACCGCGGCCGGGAACGCCCGCCGGCGGCGCGGTCCCGGCCCTACGGGTGACGCTGCTCGGGCGGCAGCGGCACGTAGCCGCTCTCCGCGAGGATCTGCTGCCCGGCGTCGGAGAGGATCCAGTCGATGTATGCTTTCACCGCCCCTTGCGGCTCGCCCAGGGTGTAGAGCTGCAGCGAGCGCGCCAGCGGATAGGTCTTGTTCAGGGTGTTTTCGACGCTGGGCGGGAAGGCCTCCCCGCCGGTCTGAGCGGAGATGCGCAACATCTTCACCGCCGGGGTGGCGTAGCCCATGCCGCTGTAGCCGATGGCGGTTGGCGTGCTGCCGATGAGCTCCACCACTTCCTTCGATCCGTTCATATCGCGGGAGCCCAGCTTGAAATCGCGTTTCCCCAGCACGTGGTCGCGGAAGAACTCGTAGGTGCCGGAACTCGACTGACGGCTCACCCGCACGATGGTGTCGTCGGTGACGCCGGGTATCGCGACACCGAGCTGCGCCCAGTTCACCGTGGCGCCTCCCTCGCCGAAGATCTCGGCCAGCTGCTCGGTGCTGATGGCCTCGAGGGGATTGCTCCGGTGCACGTAGACGGCCAGGGCGTCGTAGCCGACGATGATCTCCTTCGGCGTCTGGCCGGTGTTCCGCCTGGCCTGCTCGATCTCCTCCGGCTTCATGTTGCGGCTGGAGGTGGCAATATCCACGGTGCCGCGGATGAGCGCCGCGATCCCGACGCCGGAGCCGCCGCCCGAGACCTCGACATCCACCGCCGGCGCCGCCCGCTTGTACGCCTCGGCCCAGGCCTGGGCCACATTGACCATGGTGTCGGAGCCCTTGTTCTGGATGGTGGTGGTCTGGGGTTGCGGGCCGCCGGCGCCGCCGCCGCAGGCGGCCAGGACGGCGATCGCGGCCAACAGGGCGGCCGCTGTGATCGTCCGGGTCAGGTGGTCGAGCCGGGTGCCAGAAACTGGTTGTCCCATCATGATCTGTTTCTCCGGAGGATGATTATTTCGATTCGGTCTGGTTGCGTCCCAGGATGGCCTGCACCAGGTCGTGGACGTGCTGCTGGATGAACTGGTACGTCCGCTCGTAGGCCGCCTGGATCTGTTCGGGGGTGCCCGTGGCCTTGGATGGATCGTCGACGCTCCAGTCCAGGTACACGACCTTCTGCGGCTGCTCCGGGAACGCCTTCTTCGACTCGGGCGCCAGGATCACGATCACCTGGTAGTGGTCGAGGTTCGGCACCTGGTAGATGGCCTTGGGCGGCGAGTGGGACAGATCGAAGCCCTTGCCGGCCATGAACGCTGCGGTGGTCGGATCGATGGGATGCGGTTCAAGACCGGCGGAGCTGAACGTGAAATCGGGCAAACCCAGCGCCTGGGCGACGGCCTCGGCCAGGCGGCTGCGGCATGAATTGTGCTGGTCAACAAAGAGCACGCGGAAGACATCCGAGCCGGGATGCTTGGCGTACTCGCCCGTGCACATGTACAGTACTTCCATGCAGATGTCTCGGGCCTGGTCCGAGACCCGCTCCAGCCGACGCACCACCGCGGCCAGCGGATCGAGGGTCTCGTAGGTGATCTGCCCGTCGTGGTGGAGCTTGACGAGCTCGGAGAGCTGGCGGGAGCGCAGCGCGTCAACGGTGTCCTCCACCTCGATGGTCCGCTTGGCCACATTGGTGTCCTGCCCGGTGAACGCGCGGATGGCGTCGTGCAGCATGGGAATGGCCATGTCGGCCAGCTCCAGGATCCGCCCCTGGATCGACTCCGGCAGCGGCTGGTCGAACTTGAGGGCCTGGCGGGCGATGCTCTCGGCGTAGTCGCCGACCCGCTCGAGATCGGCGTTGATCTTGATGGCGCTGTACGCGAACCGCAGATGACCGGCCACCGGCTGCTGGCGGAGGATGAACTCCAGGATCAGCCGGTCGATTTCCTTCTCCTGCTCGTCGATGTACTGGTCGCGCAAGATGACCGCGTAGGCCATCTGATGGTTCCGCGTTTCGAGCGCCTTGACGGCGTCGCGCAGGGCCCGGCCCACGCGCTGCGACATCTCGGTGATGCGCTCCCGGATGCGGTCGATGTCGCGCTGCAGGGATTGTTCCAGATTGCCGGCCATGGCGTCCTCAAGGGTCTGCGGTATCGGTCGTTCGTCGGGTAGCATAGAGAATTCCACCGTCCAGGTCAATTAATCTGTTGATCGAAAATAAGAGTCTAATTGAGAAGTGGTTGTTTTTGTGTTAGTTAACCATTAAGATATTGTTAAGATTTGGTTGTCCATGCCGGCTGGAATAACCACCGGAGAAGCCGGTGGACAGAGATCGGCCGGCGCGTGTCGTCCGCGATGTCCCCCTACCGGTTGAAAATGACCAGGCTGAGGAACGCCAGGATCAGCCAGAATGCCGTCAGCATCGAACCCAGGGCGGCGGTGGCGGACAGGTTCCAGCCCAGCCTGAGCCGCCGGTGCCGCAAATACAGGAAGACGGCGACGTCGGCGAGCAGGAACGTCCCGGCAAGTCCGTACAGCATGGCCATCATGGCCGTGCCGGTGGGCGCCGCGCTCCAGTCGTGGGTGATAGCCATGACGGTGACGAGCACGGCGACTGCCAGCGCCAGGCAGGCGCCATAGACTGCGCCCAGCGTGCCCAGTACCTCCAGCAGCTTCATCCTGGCTTCTCCATATCCCAACCTGTCCGCTCGGTCATGGCGGCGTACGATTGGCCGTGATTACACCCGGATTCCAACTTGGTTCCCGACGTCCGCCGACCGCTGTCCGAATGCATCCCGCGCGCCACCGAACCGCGTGACGCCGGGGTGCGGCAAATTGTCTGAAACGTTCCACGCAGGCTTGGGGCGTCCCGACTCACGCGGGGATGGGCTCGCGCCGGGACGGGACCGACGCAGCCTCGGCCGACCGCTGGCTGCGTGCCTTCTTGCGGTCGTTCTCGTCCAACAGGCGCTTGCGCAGGCGGATGTTTTGCGGGGTGATCTCCACCAGCTCGTCGTCCTCGATGTACTCGAGCGCCTCCTCGAGAGTGAAGGTGGCGGGCGGGGCAAGGAGGATTGCCTTGTCCGCCGTCGAGGCGCGCATGTTGGTCTGCTGCTTGGCCCGGGCGACGTTCACCACCAGGTCGTTGTCCTTGGCGTGCTCGCCCACGATCATCCCCTCGTAGCACATCTCGCCGGGCCCCACGAAGAGCCGGCCGCGGGGCTGGAGTCCGTTCAGGGCGTAGGCGGCCGCCTTGTCGGTGCTCATGGCGATCATGGAGCCGTTGGGGCGGGCGCCCACGTCGCCGCGGTGGGGTCCGTACTCCAGGAACCGGTGATGGAGCGTCGCCTCGCCGCGGGTGGCGTTGAGCAGGCGCGTGCGCAGCCCCATCAGGCCCCGGGTGGAAATCTTGAACTCCAGGTGGACCCCCTCGGGTCCCTGGACCATCTCGGTCATCTCGCCGCCGCGGCCGCCGAAGAGCTCGATGACCTTGCCGGCATACTCGGCGGGCACCTCCACCACGGCGTGCTCCACGGGCTCGAGCACGCGGCTCTCCTCCTGGCGGAGGATCACCTGGGGACGGCCCACCTGGAACTCGTACCCCTCGCGCCGCATGGTCTCCATGAGCACCGCCAGGTGCAGGATGCCGCGGCCGGCCACTTCCATGCCGTCGCGGCCGGGTGTCTCGCGGATGACCATGGAGATGTTGGACTGAGCCTCGCGCAGGAGTCGCTCCTTGAGCTGGCGGCCGCCCACGATGGCGCCCTCGCGCCCCACCAGCGGACTGGTCGAAGCGGCAAACACCACCGACAGAGTCGGGGGTTCCACCTGGATCGGGTCGAGAATCACCGGGTGCTCGGGGCAGGTGAACATGTCGCCGATGTCGGCGTCCTCGACGCCCACGACGGCGCAGATGTCGCCGCCTGCGGCGGCGTCCGCCTCGACGCGGCCCATGCCCTCGAAGGTGTATAGCTGTTTCACGGTGGCCATGAACCGGCGGCCGTCGTTTTTGACCACGAGGATGCGCGCGCCGCTCCGGACCGTGCCCGAAAAGACGCGGCCGATGCCGATGCGGCCCACGAAGGTGGAGTAGTCGATGGTGCACACCTGCAGGGCCACGGGGCCGTCAGGGTCGCACGGCGGGGGAGGCACGTGGTCCACGATGGCGTCGAGCAGCGGCCGCATGTCCATGTTGCCGTCGTCGAACTCGTGCCGGGCGTAGCCGTGCACGGCGCTGGTGTAGACCACGGGGAAGTCGAGCTGACGGTCGTTGGCGCCCAGCTCGAGCATCAGGTCGAACACGGCGTCGAGTACCTCGTGGGGGCGGGCGCCCGGGCGGTCGATCTTGTTGATGACCACAAGGGGCTTGAGCCCGTGCTCCAGGGCGCGCCGGAGCACGAAACGCGTTTGGGGCATGGGGCCCTCGAACGCGTCGACGATCAGGAGCGCGCCGTCGGCCATCTTAAGCACCCGCTCCACCTCGCCGCCGAAGTCGGCGTGGCCGGGGGTGTCGATGACGTTGATTTTCACCCCGCGGTGGCGGATGGAGATGTTCTTGGCCAGGATGGTGATCCCGCGCTCGCGCTCCTGGTCGTTGAAGTCGAGCACGCGCTCGGCGACCTGCTGGTTGTCGCGGAACACGTGGGTGGCCTGGAGCAGGCGGTCCACCAGCGTGGTCTTGCCGTGATCCACGTGGGCGATGATGGCGATGTTGCGGATGGAGCTATGCATACGGGTGCTTCCGTTCCTGTGCTGAATTGTCCGGGATTCTGTCGCGTGCGTCCGTCCCGAGGCGGCCGGATTTTAGGCCGGGACGGGGCGGATGTCAAGTGCGGAATAGGGGCATGGGTGAATAGGTGAATAGGTGAATAGGTCGGATTCGAAGTTCGTTGCTGGTCCGTTCAATCCCTCAGATTCCGTGCCGTGATGCCGGGTCTCGGGTAAGTCCTTCCAGTTGCAAAGAGAATAGCCAGGCGCAGCCCCGCGAACGCGGGGCAGCGCCTGGACGGCGGAATGTTAGAACACGGCGCGCCCCGAGGCAGGGGCGCGGAGAAATTCGGCTCGAATCTGCGGAAAAAACCCTTCCCGCCCGTTTGTATAGGTGAATCCATCATTCGGGAGGGAACCATGCCCAACACCTATTTCAGTCTCCAGGCTCATCTGGTGTTTTCCACCCGCGGCCGGCAGCCGTGGATCGCCGACGATTGGCGCGAGGCCATGTGGGCGTATATGGGCGGCATCTGCCGCAACCACGGGGCGGTTGCCTTGGCGATCGGGGGAATCGCCGACCATGCCCATACGCTGCTCGGTTTCAAACCCACCCATCGATTGTGCGACCTGGTTCGTGAAATCAAAGGGGGCGCTTCGGAATGGGTTCACACGGTGCAGAACGCGCCCTGGTTCGATTGGCAGGACGGATATTCGGCGTTCTCGGTGAGTGCCTCTCAGGTCCCAGCCGTCCGGCGGTACATTGAGAACCAGGCGGAACACCACCGGCGGGTATCGGCGCGAGAGGAGTTGGTTCGGTTGCTCCGCCTGCACCACATCGCGGTCGACGAACGATATCTGCGATGATCTTCCCCGCGCCCCTGATCAGGGGCGCGCGACGTCAAATACAACGACTGTCCAGGCGCTGCCCCGCGTGCGCGGGGCTGCGCCTGGCTATTTTCGTTGTGAAAGGGTGGACGGCGCCGGTCGAGGGTGGGAGGGGCGATCCCGTCGATGGCATGGCGAAAATCCTGCCAAAAATTGTCAGAAAAGTGGGAGTAACTGAGTAATCGTAAAAATACTCGTGCTCGTCGTCGCGCTCGTGATCGCACTCGTCCCCGCAACCGTCATGGACATTTCCAGGCGCCGCCCCAGGTGCGCGGGGCGGCGCCCGGCGGCTTACCGTCCCGCGGTCTCGGCCAGCCAGTCGCCCACCGTCTGCAGGAAGAGCGGCGACAGCGTCTCCTCGATGGCGGCGTACTCCGACACGGCGCCCGTGCGGCAGGTCTGGAAGAGGTGGTTGAGCCCCGGCAGGAGCCGGGTGGTCACCCGAGTGTTTCCACCGTCGCGCATCGCGGCCTCGATGAGGGCCAGATGCTCCGCCGCCGGCACCTGGACGTCCTTCTCACCGACCACCGCCAGTACGGGACACTTCACCCGGACCAGCGTGGGGCGGGGATCGAACGTCAGGAAGAACTGCATCCAGGGGCTGAACAGGGCGTCCAGTTGATGGCCGATGAACTGCTCCGGATCGGGGAGCTGCTTTCTCTGGTCGTCGCTCAGGGAGTTCCGGATCAGCTCCGCGGCCCGCTGTCGCCGAACGGCCGGGTCGCCGTCACCGAGGACGGCGGCCAGCACCTCCTTCTCGGCTTGGGTGACGCGCCGGACCTCCGCTTCGGTCTTCCCCTCGGCGCGGGCGATGAGTTCCACCTGGCGCTCCAGCACCCGCGCGCCGGGAGTGCCGGTGCCCGCCATCAGCACCACAAAGGCCACCGCCGGATTGTCCGCCGCCACCATGGGGGCGATGACTCCCCCTTCGCTGTGGCCTGCAAGGCCGATCCGCCGGCCGTCGATGCTGGGCTGTCCCTTTAGAAAATCGAACGCGGCCTGCGTGTCGCCCGCCAGATCCCGGGTGGTGAAGTCGCCGGAGGGCGTGTCCGATTTCCCCGCACCGCGATCATCGCAGCGCAGCACGGCGAAGCCCCGCCGGGTCAGGTAATCCGCCAGGACCAGGAACGGCCGGTGGCCGGCGACCGTTTCATCGCGGTCCTGGGTGCCCGAGCCGGTGATGAGAATCACGGCCGGGTGGGGGCCTTCGCCGGGGGGCCGGGTCAGGGTGCCGGCGAGAGTCAGCCCGGCCGCCTCGTTGCGGAACGTGACGTCCTCGGCCGAGTAGGGAAGCGGTGGCTGCGGCTCCTGGGGCCGCCGGGGCGCCGCCGGGACGGTGTCCCGGGTCAGGTTCAGGGCGGCCTGGAGCGCACCCTGCCGCCACGTCCCCTCGACTCGCTGTCCGTCGTGAGCGAGCACGCCGTCGTACCGGCCCTGGACGACGGGGACGTCCAGGACGATCTGCTTGCCCGTGACGGTCACGGCGCCGATGGGGATCTCGGCGTTCCCCTGGTCCACGCTGAACATCCGGCCGGTGAGTCCGCCCTCCGCCATCTCCAGCCGGATGCGGATCCGCAGGCGGACCATGTCGATGACGCCGCCCCACTCGCCGGTAAAGGGCTTGAGCTCCTTGGGATCGGCCGGCGGCGGAGGCGGTGGCGGCGCGGCGGCTGCGACCGGAGCGGCGCCGCGTGCCAGTTCCAGCGGGAACGAATAGCCGCCCTGGCTCCAGGTGCCGCGGATGGACCGGCCGTCCGCGTCCAGGGCGCCGGTGAACCGGGCCCCAGCCACGGGGATGTCCATGACGACCTTTCCGTCGCTGCAGGTGACGGAGCCGATGGGGATTCGGGCGTTGCCCTGGTCCACGCTGATGACGGCGCCGGTCCACCCACCGGCATCCGTTGCCTGCAGCTGGAACACCAGGCGGAGTTGCTGCGGGCCGGCCTGAAGCGTTCCGGCCCACTCGCCGGCGAGGACGTCGGGTGCTCCCGCCCCCGGGGCGGCGGCGGCGATCCCGGCAAGGTAGAGGATCCAGCCGATGATGACCATTGGGCGAACCATGAAATATGACATGATGACCTCCTGGTTGTTTTCCTAACGGGATGAGTCGGCGGGGGAGTCGTCCGCCGGCGGCCGAGGCCGGGCCTGCTCCTGCCGCCAGAAGACGTACGAGATGACAATGCTGAACACAGAGACGGCGAGCATGGCCGCCAGGAAGACGACGAAGGCGGTCTCCGCCGCGAACAGGACGCTGATCAGACCCGCCACGCCGGCAAGGACGAAGGCGCCGCCGCTCCAGCGGTGGGTGCGCCGCCACACCTCGGCGTTGGAGAGCGTCCACGGCGTGCGGATGCCGATGAACCAGTTGGGCTTGATCCGGCCCATGTAATTGCCGAGCAGGATGAACATTCCCGAGAGCAGCACGATGATGGCAGTCCCCATCGGCAGCCCGATCCCCTTCGCCGCGGCGAGCGTCACCAGGGTGATCAGCCCGAAGAACACGACGAGGCCGGCCCGGATTACGCGGAGCGTGGACCGGAAGCTCGGGTAGCTGGACCGCCGGGGGTCGATCAGGGGCAGGACCAGGAGCAGGCCGTATGTCCCCAGCATGACCAGGGGCAGGGTCACCGTCAGGGAGGCCTTGCCGCCGAAGCCGTCCGCCTCGCCGCGGATGTTGTAGTGGGTGGGGACGATGTCGGGCAGGGTGGGATGGATGAAGGCGGCGGCGGCGATGATGGCCGCCATGAACACCCAGACCGGCCAATCCTCCCGAACCACCCAGCGGCCCAGATGATACGATTCGTTCGACGTGTCAGCGCGTTCCATGTTGGCCTCCCGTTCCGGCGTCGTTCATGAATCCCATGAGCCAGCTCATGGCTTCCTGGAAGACGGTGGTGTTGATGGAGTAGACGATGTGCTGGCCCCGCCGCTCGTCCGTCACGAGGCCCGCCTGTTTCAGGATCCCCAGGTGGTGCGAGATGCTGGGCTTCGTCATGTCGAAGCGGTCGGCGATCTCGCCGGCTGTCCGGTCACCTGCGGCGAGCAGCCGCAGGATCTCCCGGCGCGTCGGATCGGACAGGGCTTTGAAGGTCGGACTCAGCACGATGGTCACTCCGCACATTTCGTATTTAAATATTTAGACAACATTCTAAATATTTCAACTAAAATAATCATGCCCGGTGATCGTGTCAACACTTTTTTCAATGTCCGAGGCGGGAGGGGGAGGGCCACCCGACCACTCGGCGGCGCCTTCGGCCGGTGCCGTGCTCGTGCGGTCGCACCACTCGGCCGCGCAGCGTCTGCCGATGTCTGCCGAGGCTGGTTTCGGTGCGCCACGGGGTCGGATTTTCGGTGAGTCGGTTTGGCTTGGACCACCCGGCCTTGCCGTCGCCTCATGGCAGTGGGTGCATCACATCAGGCGCCGGATGGAAACAGAAAACCGGTTGGGTGTGAACAACCGCTTGTCATGGATTCCATGCGGACGTACAATTATGCCTGGATTGTGACATTTTAGTGTGGGCTTCCGCAGGCATTGAGGGAAAAGAGAGAATTCGTCAGCCGCATCGCCCTGCTGGTGGACCTGTTGGCCATCATTCTCGCTTTTCCGGCGGCCTATCACACCCAGCACCTGTTCGTCGGCCGGGTGTTCCGGCTCACGCAACCGATCGGCGAATATCTATGGCTGATCGCGCTGGTGGCCGGCATCTGGATGATCCTGCTGGTGTCCCGACATCTCCACCATTTCTTTTCCTTCATCACCACCCTGCGGGAGCTGGTCCGACAGATCGCCTGGGTGTCCGTGATCGGATCGTTTCTGCTGATGGGCATTTTGTTCGTGCTGAAAGTCAAGGTGAACCGGTCGCTGGTGCTGGCCTACATCGTTTATCTGACCGCGTTTCTGATCGTATTCAAGGCATTCTTCCGCAGTTATCTGATTTATCTCAGCCAGACGGGCCGGGTGTGCCGGAACGTGCTGATTGTGGGCGCGGGGCGGGTTGCCGCCCGAGTCATCCGGGGGTTCGACCGTGAGCCCGCGCTGGGCCGGCGGGTCGTCGGCTGCGTGATGTGGGGCGACCGGGTGCCGCGGACGCATTTCATGGGAGTGCCGGTGATCGGCACGGTGGACGAACTGTCCGATATCCTCCATCGGCTGCCCGTGGACGAGGTCATCCAAGCGGTGCCCCCCACCCCCCAGACCCCGTATCAGCCGGTGCTCCGATGCTGCCAGGAGATGGGCATCCCCTGCCGGATCCTATCCGGCTTGAGCGCCCCTCAACACGCCGCGGTGGCGGATGACCTGTGGGGCCACGTGTTCATCGTCTACCAGTCCGGCCGGAAGCCGCTGCGGCAGATGGTGTTCAAGCATGCCCTCGACTTCGCGGTCTCGCTGCTGGCCGTGATCGTGGCCGCGCCGCTTATCGGCTTGATCGCGCTGCTCGTCCGGGCCACCTCCAAAGGATCGGCCTTCTTCATCCAGGAGCGCCACGGCTTGAACGGCCGGAAGTTCCTCATGTACAAATTCCGGACCATGGTGGCCGACGCCGAGGCGCAGAAGGCGCGGCTGGCCGGCCGGAACGAGATGTCGGGACCGGTTTTTAAAATTGCTGACGATCCCCGGATCACGCCGGTGGGGCGATTTTTGCGCAAGACGAGCCTGGACGAGCTGCCGCAGCTGTTCAACGTCCTGCGGGGCGAGATGAGCCTGGTGGGGCCGCGGCCGCTGCCCGTGTCCGAATCGGCGGAGATATCGGGACCGCTGCGCCGGCGCCTGTCGATGAAGCCGGGCATGACCTGCCTCTGGCAGATATCCGGGCGGAACAACGTCGACTTCAACGACTGGATGAAGCTCGACCTGGAGTACATCGACCGCTGGTCACTCGGGCTCGATCTGCGCATCATCCTGAAGACGATCCCGGTGGTGATCCTGGGGAAAGGGGCGCGATAGTGTCGGTGCAGCGCCCAGCAGCCATGCCGGCTGATCCCCATCCCACGCTTTCGGCGGTGATCTGGACCGTCCTCCTCGTCCAGACGGCCGTCCCCCTCTTTATCCCCCGCGACTGGCATCGGTTGGGCCTGACCGTGCAAGCCGGGCTGCTCATGCTGCTGCTGGCCGCGGTCGCCGTCGCCGCCGCGGGCCGGTGGCGGCGGGTTTGGAAGTTGTCGCGCCGTGACGCGGCAGTGTGGCTCACCCTGGCGGCGGGCGTGTGGATCATCGGCGTGACCGTCTGGCACGGGCCGCTGCCGGTGCCGGTGTCCGCCGGCAGCCTGTGGCTGCTGATCGTCCTGTTCTGGGCGGGACTGGTGGCGGTCCGGACGTCGCCGCGGGAATGGCCCGAGCGTTTTCTCCGGCTGCTGGTCGTGCTGGCCGTCGCCGAAGCCGCGGTGGGGGTGCTCGCCTTCGGCATCCCCGGACTGCAGGCAACGCTGCGGGAGCTGTTTGCCAATCCGGACGTTGACATCACCAAGTGGCGGATCGCCGGCACGATCCGGCATTCGAATCTCTTCGCCGGTTTCCTGGTGATCGGCGGCGTGCTCGGGTTCGGGGGTTTCCTTTCGACCTTGGGAGTCCGGGGCCGGCCGCTCTCCCGATGGTTCCAGTACGGTGGTGGACTGCTCATCCTGGCCGCGCTGTTCCTGTCGCTGTCGCGGGGCGCGTGGTTGGGCCTCGTGGGCGGCGGCGGCCTCGTCCTCATGTGCCGGTGGTGGGGCCGCCGGCGCTGGCTGTCGGCGGCCCTGGCCGGCCTGGCGCTGCTGGCGGTCGCCGGGCAGGGCGTGTTCCTGGCGGCGCGTTTCTATCGGGCGTATTTCGACGGGGGGTATCTGGAAGACGTCCAAAAGAACCTGATGGCCGGCTTCACGGGCGCGGTGGACATGGCGGCGCTGCCGGCGGCGCGGCATGACCTGGACCGCAACGGGTCGCTGGACGCGGTCGACCTGATCATCGCCACCACCGGCCGGCAGGCGTTCCAGGAACAGTACGCCGAACAGGCGGCCGCCTATCGGAACTCGTCCCGGAGCGATTTCTGGCAGAAGGCCGGAGCGCGGTTCCGCGGCTTGCTCGTCTATCCCGACAGGCACACCGCCCAGCGGTTGCTGGCGGCTCTGATGTGCGCGGAGATCATAATCCGGCATCCGGTGGCCGGCGTCGGGCCGGGCAACTACGGCCGGGTCGCCGAACGGTATGCCTACGATCAGACGGATCGCACGTTCATCGACTTCCACTCCCACAGCCTACCGCTCCAGCTCGGCGTCGAATTCGGCTGGGTGGGCGTGTTGCTCTGGGTGTTACTGGCCGCGGGTTTTCTCCGGACGCTGGTGGCGTATTTCCGCAGTTCCACGCGGCCGGCGCGCGCCGACGCGGTGTTCTTTCTGGCGTGGGCGGTGGCCGCGATCGGGATTCACAACCTGGTGGATATCACGATTCTGGCCAATCCGCTCCGGGTCGTGTTCCCGCTGCTGGCGGCGGTGTTCTGGGCGGCGGTCCGGCGGGGGATCGACGGCCCGCTGGAGGCGCCGTCAGTGCGACTGGGCTCTCATCTCCACGACGGCCGCCGTCAGCAGGGCGAGCAGGAACGAGGCGCAGGCGGCGAAGAGGGCGAGGGATAGCCGCTTCGGTCTCGTGGCCTCGAACGGCGTGGCGGCGGGGGCGGCGATCATGATCTCGTTGAACCGGGCGCGCTGAAGGTTTTCGGCCTCCCCGAAGCTGCGGGCGGTCCCGTCGAAATACTCCTGGTACGACTGCTGCCGCAAAGTCAATTCCTTCAATTGACGTTTCTGCTCGTTCTCGTTGTGGAGCAGTTCCTGCTGCTTCGCGTTTTCCAGCGTCGGCAGCTCTGATTGCTTCTCGTTCAGCCGGTCGCCCGGTTCCCGGATCTGCTGCTCGATGCCGGCGGCCCGGCCCCGGTTGAATTCCCGGAAGGGGACGAGCGTGTTGAGGGTGACCTGCGCGTTGACCAGATTGGTGAGCAGCTCGGTGTGCACCGGATTCAGATGCTCGCGGTGCGGTCTGCTGCCAGGACTCGCCGTTCGACGAATGGCGTCGTCAACGATCCATTGGCTGACCGTGTGTTCCGTCCGCGTCAGCATGTCCCGACCCGGATCGACGGTGACATCCTCGCCGCCGCCGTAGCCCGGGTGATCGAGACAGTGGAGTTGTCAGCGGGCTGGGTGCGGAGTCAGCGCCGGTCCTAAACGTAACATCCTATATATCAAGAAAATAATAGCTTGACAACTCGGGTAGCCTGAACAACTATTTTGCCTGTCTGCAACAGGTGCCGGGCGCTGATAGGACGCTGATCGGCTGCAAGCTGCGGGGGCGTCCGTTCATTCTGGAGCGGCAGTTGAAGCGGTGATGGGCGAAACAAGTACGAACACTTCCATCCGCTACTTTTTCAAGGGTACCGTGGCGGTCTCCGCGGGACGGGCGGTTGGCGAGGGCCTCAATTTTCTGGGATTTGTCGCCGTGGCCCGCTGGTTCGGGATCGAGATCGCCGGAGTCTTTTTTCTGGCCTTGTCCATCCTGAACGTGATGTCAACGGCGACTCGTCTCGGACTGGACAACTCCCTGATCAAATATTCCTCCGAATGTCTGTACAAGAGGACGTTCAATCGGATCAGCATCCTGTTGTCCATCGCCATTATCGGTATCTCCGTTTTCAGCGTCATCGTGCTGGGGGGCTGGCTGGGTGCGCGGAACTGGCTGGCGCCGCTGTTCTCGACACCCAGAGCTTACTGGATGGTCACCGTCATCCTGATGGCCCTGCCGTGTTATTCCGTGGCGACCGTTCTTGTCTCAGCCACCCGCGGGGCTAAAAACATCAATTATCATGTGGCGTTGACCTTCGTCCTTTTCCCGGTCGCATTCCTCATCCTGCTGCTGGCCACCCGGAACGCCCCATGGCAGGATTTTGCCCCCTTCGCCAGCTACGCAGTGGGTACCCTCCTGTTTTGCGGTGCGGCGGTGTGGGCTGTGCGCCGGATGTACCGTTTTCGGCTCATGCTGCGCGTGTTTGGGACCCGGCTGTCCAAGAACCTCATCATCTATTCATTGCCGCTCTGGATATCCAGCTTGATCAGTATCCTCTACTTGCGCACCGACCTGTTCTTCGTGTCCCAGTTTTTTGATGATCGGGCTCTGGGAATCTACAGCAGCGGCGTCAAGACGGCCGCGTGCATTTCCATCCTGCTCGCGACATCCAATCTGGTGGTCGCCCCCTTGTTCTCCGAGCTCCATGTCCGGGGGGCCATCGCGGAAATGGGCATGATTTTCCGGATCATGTGCAAATGGATCACCGTCATGGGGCTGCTGGCGATGGCCGGGTATCTGTTGTTCATGAACCAGCTGCTCCTGCTGTTTCAGATTCAGGGCCGCGACACTCAGCTCATCTTCATGTTGCTGGGCTTCAGCCAACTGTTCAATGCCGTGACGGGGCCGGTGGGGACGCTGCTGGCGATGACGGGAAAACAGAAATTCATGATGGTCAACGACATCGTGTTTTACCTCATGGACCTGATGCTGCTGACGGCGTGCATAGTCCGGTTCGGGTTGCCGGGCGCGGCTCTGGCTACGGCGGCGATTATCCTGCTGACGAGCGTGTCGCGGGCCGTGCAGGTCTACCGGAAATACGCCATCCACATGTTCAACCGGCAGAATGCCGCCCTGCTCAGCTTCGGGGCGCTGTCGCTGGCCCTGCTGGCGTGGCTGCGTCTCGGACCGCTGGATCCGGTCATGGACGGGTGGATATCGGGGATCGGGTTCCTGGTGTATGTGACCGTCATGGCCCTGTTTGTATGGGTGTTCTGCCTGCAACGGGAAGACCGGGAACTGATCGAGCGGCTGCGTCGCCGACTGGGAGCGGCGTGAAGCCGGGCGCGTCCACAGGGGCTTTGCCCCGAGTTGCAACAACAGCCGCAACGGACTGCCCGATGGATCTGGGCGTCATCGCCCTGCTGGCCGGCATCATTTTCCAGTGGCCGTACGGTGAGAAGATCCACCGATCAGCACAGAAGAGGCTGACTCGGGTGGTCATTCCCCGGCGTGCCGCTGATGCTCGCCGCCGCCAGTCAGGTAAAACCGTCCTCGTGCCGCAGAATGATCCGCTGTTTTCCGGCCGCTTCGGCGTGATCCGCGCCAATAGGGCGGAGTTCCGGAACGCGCCCACCGCCTCGAATCTCCAGGGTGGCGGAGTCGAACACATTGTGGTCAACCCGGAGCGGCACGGCGTTTCCGGCGGCGGGCACAACATAACCTGATCCCGCTCATCGATGGTGGACTGCTGGGGCTGTTGCTGTAAGTACCGGTCCAGGTGCTGACGGTCACGCTGGCCATCCGCCGGTATTGAAGCCTCGTCCATTCAGCCCACGCCTTCGGCACGATGTCGCTGATCGATGCCGCTCTTCTTTTGCGGGTTGCATGGGCACCCATATTTCATATAATCTGATTCCTGGTGCTTTTCGTCCATGGCATTGTCGGGGGCCTGATGGCGGCGAGGTGGGGAGTGGCCGCCAAACTCAGGCTGAGTCGCGCGCAGTTATGTGTAACACATCGCAACAGCATCTCCTGGATGATTTCCTTCGTCCGTTCGGCATGTTGTGCCAACGAGATCGTCCTAGCCGGCCGTCCACCGACCGGAGAACGAACCAGCGCCGGAGCTCGAGAGCCGGATGGGGACAACGGGTGATGCTCCTGTCGCAGCGGCGTATCCCGTGGCCGGCCCCGGCGTTTTCAACGGTGTTCAATCCGGGTCTGGCCCCGGCGCCCCTCGTGAGCGTCCGTGGCACTGACCGGCTTGGCAAGCTGGCGGGACGGCGGCCGCGGCAGGGGCTGGACATCGTTCCATCGATGGCGGCCGATGGCTAGCCGGCGGCACAAGCCCCGCACGATCCTGCTGGGATTGGACGGAGCGACCTTCCGATTCATCGATCCGCTTCTGGCCGAGGGCCACCTGCCCACGTTCGGCCGCCTGAAAGCCGACGGCCGGTGGGGATGTCTGCAGTCCACCCTGCCGCCCTACACGCCCCAGGCCTGGACTTCGATCTCCACCGGGGTCAATCCCGGCAAACACGGGATCTTCGGCTTTTTTCACCAACCCCCGACTACCGACGCGTACGAGTTCTTCACCTCGCGGAGCGTCAAGGTACCCAAAATCTGGAGCATCATGGACACGCTGGGCGCCCGATCCCTGGTGCTGAACGTCCCCATGACCTATCCGCCCGAGCGGCTCAGCGGCGCCGTGATCACGGGGATGATGACGCCCGACCGCAATGCGGCCTTCACCTTCCCCCCGAGCCTGAAGCAGTGGCTGCTGGAGAAATTTCCCGATTACGTCATCGACCTGGCCGTGGACAACCGGGATCAGAAACTGTCCATGCTGGACAAGCTGGAGTTCATGACCCGCCGGCGCGAGACGGTCCTGTACGCGCTGATGGAGCACCAGCAACCGGACTTCGTCTACGCGGTCTTCGTGGTCCTGGACCGGATCCACCATCTGTTCGGCAAGTACCTGGATCTCGCGTACCGGGATGCCTTCCGGGACGGCGAGATCAGGCGCCGGCTGGTGAGGATCTACCAGGCCGTCGACGGGATGCTGGGCCGCCTGCTGGAGGCGACGGCCGGCGCCACCGACATCGTCATCGTGTCCGACCACGGCTTCGGCGGGGAGCGGGGAATTTTCTACACCAACGAATTCCTGCGACGGACGGGTTTTCTCCGGCTGAAGGAGGATGTCGGCCGACGGGCCGTGGGCCGCACGGCGGCGGTGGCCCGGTTGCGGTTCGTCCAACGGCTTATCCCGCGGCGCTGGGTGGGGCGGCTCAAGCAGTACACCGCTTCGGCCGTGGATCGCGTCCTGTCGACGGCCTACGCGGCTCCCATCCCCCAGCAGGGCATCATTGTCAATGCGGCCTGTTATGCCGACGAGGCCGGGCGGCAGCTGATCGTCACGGATATCATCCGCCACCTGGAACAGGTGCGGTGCCCGGATGATCCCCGCACCCGCGTCACCCGCATCTGCCGGCGGGAGGAGCTGTATCACGGGCCCTTTCTCCATCACATCCCGGACATCCTGTTCGCGGTCCGGGATTTCGAGTACGACGCCAGCAACAACGTGGTCGGGGACGCGCTGTGCGACGACCGCTCCCGGAACCCCCGCGGCAAGCACATGCCCGACGGCGTGTTCCTGGCGATCGGGCCGCGGATTGAGGGCCGGGGGCACTGCGGGGACGTGCGCCTGGAGCAGGTGGCCCCGTCCATTCTGGCGACGTACGGCTATGCGTCCGAGCGGTTTGACGGAGCGCCCCTCCCGTTCTTCGGCGCGGGCGACCCGGTGAGGGCGGAATGATCCGGTTGGGACTGGTGCATGCCACGGATTTCCGCGAGACACCCGTCGGCGGGACGCTGACGTTCCTGCGGCGCTTCCTGGCGCATCACGACCGGCAGGCCTTCCACACCGACCTTATCGGGTTCGATTTCAACCGGGCGCCGGCTGATGACGCGGTGACCGTCGGCGACCGCACCTTCCGGTTCGTCTCCTGCGGTCTGATTCGGCTCGTCGACGGGTGGCGGCCGAGCGTGCCCATCCGCCTGCGGTCTTTGCTGACCGGCTGGTTCCGGCGGGGGCGGTTCCGGGCGGGCAGGTATGACGTGCTCTACGTGCACAACGTGGACATCCTGTTCAGTCTGGCAGGCAGCGTGGACTGTCCCATCGTGCTGCAGGTGCACGGCATCCTGGAGAACGCCGCCCGGTTCTCCCGCTACCGGTTCGCCCGGTGCCGGTGGTTTCGGCAGGTGTATCAGCGGATGATCGGCCGGGTCCTGCGCCGGTGCGCGTTCATCGTCTCGGTGAACGAGGAGGGGCGGGCATTCTATCTGGAACGGTACCCGTTTCTGGCGGACCGGTTGGCGGTCGTACCGACCATGGTGGACCTGGACCGGTTCCGGCCCGATCCCGACGGACGGCGCCGGATGCGGGCGGCGCTGGCGATCGGCGCCGACGATCCGGTCCTGTTGTTCTCGGGCCGGCTGGTGGAGAGAAAAAACCTCGGCTTCCTGCTCCGCGTGGCCCGCCGATTGGCCGACCGCCGGCCGAACCTGCATCTGCTCCTGTGCGGCGACGGCGAATGCCGGCCAGCCCTGCAGGCGCAGGCCCGCGAAGCCGGGCTCGAGACGGTGGTCCGATTCATGGGCCGGCTGCCCAACGAACGCCTGCCGGAGGTGTTGGCCGCCGCCGATGTCTTCGTGCTGCCGTCCCTCGCCGAAGGGTTGTCCATCGCCCTGCTCGAGGCGCTCGCCTGCGGCGTGCCGGCCGTCTGCTCGAACGTGGGCGACCTGGCACAGGCGGTCGCCAGCGGGGAGAACGGCTATGTCGTCGGGAATTACGACGTGGACGCGTACGCCGACCGCATCGAAGACGTCCTGCGGGACCATGCCCGGTTCTCGCGGCAGGCCCGGGAGTCGGTGCGCCGGTATGATGCGGGAGCCATCACCCGGCAGATCGAGGAGATTCTGGTGCGCGTCGCCCGGCTGCCGCGTGCTCGGCATCGCTATTGACGGACAACGCCGCGAGTCGAAGCAATTCTCCAGAGGTGCAGGGACATTGGCGCCCGATTCGACAACGCCGTTACAGGGTCAGAGAATCCTGATCATCGTGCAGAACCTGCCGGTGCCCTTCGACCGGCGGGTCTGGCTCGAGGCGACCACCCTGCGCCGGCTGGGGGCCGAGGTGACGGTGATCTGTCCCAAGGGGCGGCGCCAGCACCGGGAGTCCCGCCTCGAGCTGGAGGGCGTCCGGATCCGCCGCTATCGCGCGTTCCAGGCCTCCCGCAGCCCGGTCCTGTTCGCGCTCGAGTTCCTGTACTGCTGGCTGCGCACGTTCTGGATCAGCCTGGGCCTGTTCGCGCGGCGGCGGTTCCAGGTCATCCACGCCTGCAACCCGCCGGAGACGTATTTCCTGCTGGCCCGGTTCTACAAGCTGTTCGGTGTCCGCTTCGTGTTCGACCACCACGACCTGTCGCCGGAGATGTACCTGGCCAAGTACGACCGCCGGCCCGACCGGCTGTACCGGATGTTGCTGTTCCTCGAACGATGCACGTTCCGGGCGGCGGACGGCGTCATCGCCACCAACGAGTCGCACCGCCGGATCGCCCGGGAGCGGGGCGGGGTGGCGCCGGAGCGGGTGTTCGTCGTCCGCAGCGGACCCGACCTGGACCGGTTGCGGGAGTACCCGCCCGACGCCGGATACAGGGAGGGGCAGGACCACCTGGTCTGTTATCTCGGCGAGATGTGCGCCCAGGACGGCGTGGACATGCTGCTGCGCGCCGTCCGCTGTTTCATCGAGGATCTCGGCCGGCGGGACACGCAGTTCATCCTCGTGGGCGGCGGTCCGGAGCAGCCGGCGCTGGTGGAGTATGCCCGGGAGCTGGGGATCCAGGACCGGGTCCGCTTCACCGGGCGCGTGTCCGATGACGACCTCTGCCGTATCCTGTCCTCCGCGGACGTGTGCGTCGATCCCGATCCGCCCAACGACTGGTCGGACAAATCCACCATGAACAAGATCATGGAGTACATGTTTTTCCGGAAGCCCATCGTCGCCTTCGACCTGGCCGAGAACCGGTTCAGCGCCGGGGAGGCCGCCGTGCTGGTCCGCGAGCACTCGGCGGAGGCGCTGGCCGCGGCGGTCACCGCGCTGTTGGACGACGAGCCGCGGCGGCGGCGCATGGGGGCGGCCGGCCGGCTGCGGCTGGAGCGCGAACTGGCCTGGCAGCACTCCGTGCCGCACCTGCGGCGGGCGTACGAGACCGTGTGCGACCTGGTCCCGGCCGGACCCCCGCACCGTCCGGGCGACGGGGCCGGCTCGTCCGGTTCCGGCGGGTGACCGCCGGCGGTCCCACCGGGTGCCGGTCGGATTGTCAGATCGTGTTGACGGTTCCCGCCGGATAGAACTGCCACATGTCGAGGACGGGCTTCCCCTGCAGATCCAGCTCCCGATAGCAGCGGTGCGGTGTGCCGAGCACCAGGAAATCGGACTCCCGGATGACCTCGGCCGCGTCCACCAGGGACGGGTCCTTGACGTAGGGATCGGTGGCCCGCACGGCGCGGCACTCCAGCGCCAGCAGCTTGCGGAGCTTGCCGCCCAGGCTGGACCGGGCGTCGTCGCTGTCGGCCTTGAAGGCGACACCCAGCAGCCCGGCGTTCAGGTTCGCCAGATCCATCTTCCGGCGCAGGATCTGGATCAGGAAATTGGGCATGCCTTCGTGGATGTGGCAGGCCGCCTGCCCCAGGGGGAACTGCAGGTTCTGGAAGGCGGCCAGCTGCAGGGTGTCCTTGAGCAGGCAGGGGCCGGCCGTCAGGCCCGGCTTGGGCAAATGGGCGGCGCGGGGATATTCGAATGTGAGCGCATGATGGATCTTCTCGTAGTCAATCCCGTGCTCGCGGCAGATCATGTAGAACTGGTTGGGGATCGCGAAGTGGATGTAGCGGTAGACGTTGGAGAACAGCTTGGTCAGCTCGGCTTCCAGCGGCTCGAGATGAATCAGGGTGGGGGTCAGGGTCGCGAACAGGCGGGCGCTCACCTCTCGGCCCTCGGGGCTGAGGGCGGCGATGATCTGGGGTAGGGAGCACATCTCCCGGATGGCCCGGCCCTCCGCCACCCGTTCCGGGCAGAAGGCCACGTGGAGATTCAGCCGGTTTTTCTCCAGATAACGGGCCACCCGCTCTGTCATCCCGGGGAACAGCGTGGAGCGCAGGATGAGAGTCTGCCCGTCGCGGAAGTGGGGCAGGCAGGGCGCCAGAACTTTGAAGACCAGCGTCTGGCGGGGATTCATGTATTCGTCGACGGGCGTTCCGGTGATGAGGATGACGGCCTCGGCGTCCGCCAGGCAGGCGGGATCCAGGTGGCAGCGGAACCGGCCCGAATCGAGCGCCTGGCGCAGCAGCTCCGCGCCGTCCTGTTCCATGAAGGGCATCTCGCCCGCCTGGATGCGGGCGATGGCCGCGGCGTCGATGTCGAGGACGTCCACGTGGTGGCCCCGCGTCACCAGGGCCAGCGCCAGGGGCAGGCCGACGTGTCCGCATCCGCCGATCACTGCGACTTTCATCTGTCCATCCTCCGAGTGCTCTCTCGCCGTCCGGGCGGCGCCGGTGCGTGGATAATCGCGGCTGCAGTATATCGGGTTTTGATCGTTGCGTCACGCCTTACGCTCAGGGAGTCGGAGCCGGTCGGCGCGGGCGATTGCGGGCCCCACCGGGAGGCCCATGTCGATCCCGTTCCGAATATTCGCCATTGAAATTTTTTGGTGAGGACCATGATTCGCATCCATCGGGCCGGTATCCGGAGGTACACTGTCCCGTGGCGGCTGTCCGCGTCAGGCGGAACCGCGTCATTCCCGAACCGGCAGAGGACAGGAAGTCATGGCTGACCATTTCCGGACACTAACCCTGCGCATCGACTGGAGTGAGATCGATCTGTTCGGGCACGTGAATAACGTGGCGATCATGAAGTACGTCCAGGCCGCGCGGGTGGATTTTTTGGAGGCCCTGGGGCTGATGCAGCAGAAGGCCGAAACCGGGATCGGGCCGATCCTGGCTTCGGTGAGCTGTCGGTTCATGCGGCCGCTGTTTTATCCCGGACACGTCTCCACCAGCGCCCGGGCCGCGGCCGTCGGGACCACCAGCTTTGAGATCCGGTACGAGCTCCGCGACGACGGCGGAAAATTGGCCGCCCGGGCGACGGACATCATCGTGCTGTTCGATTTTATGAAGCAGACCAAGGTCCCGCTGTCCCGCGCCCTGAAAGAGATGATTCTCAATTTATAGCCTCGCCCGCTGTCCAGGAGGCGGTCCGTCCTGATTTTTCCGCTGGGACGGCCGAATCTTTCGGGCGGTTCGGGGCGTATAAGAATACTTCGAACCCAATCCGTTTTATGGAGTGCATATGGAACGCACACGCTGGATGCTGATTGTCAGCCTGCTCATCGCGCTGGGTGCCGCCGCGTTCGGCCAGGACGCGCCGCTCTGGCTGCGCTACCCCGCCATCTCCCCCGACGGGAGCACCATCGCCTTCTCGTACAAAGGGGACATCTGGTCGGTGCCCGCCGCCGGCGGGACGGCCGTGCCCCTGACCCTGGGCGCCTCCTACGAGTACGCCCCGGTGTGGAGCCGCGACGGGAAGCAGATCGCGTTCGCTTCGGACCGCTACGGCAACTTCGACGTGTTCGTGATGCCGGCCGCCGGCGGCGAGGCCCGGCGCCTCACCTTCCACTCGACCGCCGAGATCCCCAGCGCCTTCACCGCCGACGGCCGGTCGGTGCTGTTCTCGGCCAGGCGGCAGCAGGCCCCCACCGACGTCCAGTTCCCCACCCGGGCCATGACCCAGCTCTACAGCGTCCCGGTGACCGGGGGCCGCGTCGACATGGCGCTGGCGATGCCGGCGCTCGATGCCACCCTGGATTCGGCCGGGCGCCGGCTGATTTACCATGACGTCAAGGGCTACGAGGACAACTGGCGCAAGCACCACACTTCGGCGGTGACCCGCGATGTCTGGCTCTACGACTTCAAAACGAAAACGTACACCCAACTCACCGAGTTCGCCGGCGAGGACCGGAACCCGGTGTTCGCCGCCAACGACAAGGACTTCTTCTACCTCAGCGAACTGGACGGGACGTTCAACGTGTACCGCGCCTCTCTGGCCGACCCGGCCAAAGCCGTCCAGCTTACCCGGTTCACCCGGAACCCCGTCCGCTTCCTCACCCGCGCCCAGAACGACCTGCTCTGCTTCGGCTACGACGGCGAGATCTACACGCTGAAACCCGGCGGGCAGCCCGCGAAGGTCGCGGTGCGCCTGGCCGTGGACGGCCGGGACACGCTGACGCAGGTGCTGCCCGTGCGCGAGGGGCTGGCGGAGGCGACGCTGTCGCCGAACGGCAAGGAGTACGCCTGGGTGTTCCGCGGCGAGATCTTTGTCTCCAGCCTGGAGGCGGGGACCACCAAGCGCATCACCAACACCCCTTGGCAGGAGCGGAGCGTGAACTTCAGCCCCGACGGGCGGTCGCTGGTCTACGCGGCGGAAAAGGACAACAACTGGAACGTCTACCGCGTCTCCATCGTCCGAAAGGAGGAGCCGTACTTCTACCTGTCCACCGTTCTCAAGGAGGAGCCGGTGGTGGCTACGGCAGCCGAGGAATTCCAGCCCGCCTTCTCCCCCGACGGCAAGGAGGTGGCGTACCTGGAGAACCGGGTCGCCCTCAAGGTGATCAACCTCGAGTCGAAGGCGACCCGGCTGATCCTGCCTGCGGACAAGAACTACTCCTACCGGGACGGCGACCAGTACTACCAGTGGTCGCCCGACGGCAAGTGGTTTCTGGTGGAGTTCGGCTATCCCGAGCGGGTCCAGAACAGCCAGGTGGGACTGGTGTCGGCCGACGGCCAGGGCGAGTTGCACAACCTCACCATGAGCGGCTACGGCAACGGGGCGCCGAAATGGTCAGTGGATGGCACGATGATGATCTGGGGCACCACCCGGCATGGCGCCCGGCAGCAGGGCGGCGGAATCGTCAGCGGCGACGTCTACGCGATGTTCTTCACGAAGGCCGCCTTCGACCGGTTCAAGCTTTCGAAGGAGGAATTCGCCCTGCTGAAGGAGCAGGAGGAGAAGACCAAGAAGGAGGCGGCGGCCAAGGAGAAGGAGGCGAAAAAGGAGGCGGATGGCAAAGATGCCGCAGAAAAGGCGCCGTCCAAGGATCTGACCTTCGACTGGGCGAACCTTGCGGAACGGAAGGCCCGGCTGACGGTGCATTCGTCGCCGGCACGGGACTGGCTCCTGTCCAAGGACGGCGAGAAGCTCTTCTACCTCACCAGCTTCGAAAAGGGGAACGACCTGTGGGTCCAGGAACTCCGCACGAACGAGACCAAGCTGTTCGCGAAGCTCAACGCGCGGCAGGCCGCCATGGAGCTGTCGGGCGACGGCAAGTTCATCTTCATCCTGGCCGACCGCAAGCCCATGAAGGTGGACGCCGAGAGCGGCAAGGCCGAGCCGCTCAAGATGGGCGACGAGATGATCCTGGACGCGGCCGGGGAGCGCGCGTACATCTTCGACCACGCCTGGCGGCAGTTGCGCGACAAGTTCTACGATCCCGGTCTGCACAACGTGGACTGGGACTACTACCACGCGCAGTACAAGAAGTTCCTCCCCTTCATCAACAACAACTATGACTTTGCGGAGATGCTGAGCGAAATGCTGGGCGAGACCAACGCCTCCCACACCGGCTGCGGCTACCGGCCCCAGGTGACCGGCGGCGACGAGACGGCCGAACTCGGGCTCCTGTTCGCGTTCGACGGCGCCGGCGACGGGGTGAGGATCGCCGAAGTCGTGGCCGGCGGCCCGCTCGATACCGCCGCGTCGCAGATCCGGGCGGGCCACGTGCTGGAGAAGATCGACGGCCAGCCGCTCACCGCGGAAATCGACTACAGCCGGCTCCTGAACCGGAAGGCGGGCAAGACCACCCTGCTGTCGGTGTACGATCCGGCCGCCGGCACCCGGTGGGAGGAGACGGTGAAGCCCATCGCCGCCGGCGCGATGCAGGAGCTGCTCTACCAGCGCTGGGTGAAAAACCGCCGAGACGAAGTGGAGCGGATATCCGGCGGGAAGATCGGCTACGTGCACGTCCGGGCCATGAACGACCCCAGCATGCGCACTGTGTTCGAGGAGGCGCTGGGCCGTCACGTCGGCACGCAGGCCCTGATCGTGGACACCCGCTTCAACGGCGGCGGCAACATCCACGAAGAGCTCTCCGACTTCCTGAGCGGCCGGAAGTACTTTGACATCATCCCCCACGGCCAGTACATCGGCTCGGAGCCGTACGACAAGTGGACCAAGCCGTCCATCGTGGTGATGGGCGAGGGGAACTACTCCGACGCGCACCTCTTCCCGGTCGCCTACAAGCTCAAGGGCGTCGGCAAGACCCTGGGCATGCCCGTGCCGGGGACCGGCACGTTCGTCTGGTGGGAGGCGCAGATCGACCCGACGCTGGTCTTCGGGATCCCCATGGGCGGCTGGCGCACCCCCGACGGCAAGTTCTGCGAGAACAACCAGCTCGAGCCCGACATCCGAGTGCGCAACGAGCCGGGCGTCATGAGCGCCGGGCGCGACCAGCAGCTCGAGGCCGCGGTGGCGGAGCTGCTGAAGCAGTGAATAGTGAGCAGTGAACTGTTAGGAGTACGAAGCTTGTTGTTCTCGTAATTCGTGCTCGTAATTCGTAATCGTAACCGAGATTCGTAATCGTGATCGTGATCGAGGCTCGGGGCTGGAGGCTCGGGCCTCGTTCCCGATCAGCGTACATCAGACTTCGGGTCTCGCGGCTCGGGGTTCGGATTCGAGATTCGGGGCAGGGGCTCGGTTCTCGTCCCCGACGATCAACCATCAACCGTATCGGACCGTGCCGATTCATCGGGCCGCGTTCGACGAACGCGGCGTATGGCACTTGCGTACCGCGCGTTCGATGAACGCGCGCCAACGAGCCGTTGGTGACGGTTTGAGCACAATCGGCTCCGAATTATCCTCGCGCCCCTTCAGGGCGCGTGCCATTCCGCAAGACGACGCTCACCTGGGCCTGCGGCCAGGCTACTTGCCGCCGTCCCTCCGGGCCGGACGCGTGCCGGAAATGCAGGATGGTGCCGAGACTCGGTCGCGCCCTCGCTCCGATGAGCCGACTTCTCCACGTTCCTACGGGAGGTGGACTTTGGATGGCGCGGGCCAGCCGCGGCCCGCGCCCTGGAGTGCGGCGGCTCGACGCCGCTTTGGATTCGGCCGTAGGCCGCGTCCGCCGGCCGCGGCCTACGGACGACTGACCGCCAACACACGCTTGAATGTCGGCGCCCAAACCCGGCCGCGCCGCCGGCCGCGGCATGTAGCCCGGGCCGCGAGGCCCGGGTGGCGGGAAACAAAGGACCGGGCAGAGCCGCGCGAGCGGCGGCGGAGACGGGGCAGAGCCAAGGACACGAGACAGAGCCAATGACCCCGGGAGAATATGGCTGTCCCCCATTGCCGTTCGGCATAACCCTGAATTGGGGCCGAACATGGGGCCCCCAATCGTCTGCTCCTTCCCCGTCGCTCCTGCGGAGCTCGGCCGCACGGACCCGCGGCGGACCCGGACCTGTCGGTCCGGGCTACACTCCGCCGCCGCCTTCGCGGCGGGATCCTGCACTGGGCCGCGTTCGGCGAACGCGGCCTACGGATGTCAACGGACGGTCACGGCGTGATCAGACGCCTCGTTTTTCCTCGCGCCCCGTCAGGGCGCGGTTCCGCGAGGAATGATCGGCTTCCTAGGGGCTGCGGCCCGCCCTGCCGGGCGCGGCCTGGCCCCTGGCTGATATCTTCGCCTCCCTCCGGGAGGCGGGTGTCGGATCGCGAGCAATCTCCTGTTCGTGATGATGAGCTGGCGGGTGCAATTTTCCGATCTGGCCTGCCAAGTGCCCCAAAACACACCACGTCATACGGCGAGCACCCACAGCACACGGCTGCGAATGCAGTGTTCGGATATATTCACGCAAGTTGTTGATGATATTGGCGCGCCCGGCAGGGCTCGAACCTGCGACCTTCGGATTCGTAGTCCGACGCTCTATCCAACTGAGCTACGGGCGCCCCGAAGGGCGGCACTATACACGAACGCCGCCGCGCGCGTCAAGGGAAAAGGCGGCGGATTGGGTATGAACGGCGCGCGGTGAACATTGAATAGTAAATCGTAAATAGTGAGAACAGACGGCTGTCGATTCGTGGCGGCGGGTCGACTCGGGGCTCGAGTGAATGGAGACGGCAGACGGGAAACGGCAAACGGATCGACAATCGATTAACAACGAACAACTTTCAGTCACTCGACGGCATAAACATGTGGATCGAGAACGAGCCTCCAGCCTCGATTCCGAATAATGATCACGAGTACGAATTTCGAGCACGAGTAACTCCTGTCCACTATCTCCTATCTCCTCACTTCTGTTCTCTATCTGTTCACTCTCACCGGCGCCAAAACCACTCCGGCGCCGATCAGCGCCTGGCGCACTGCAGCGGCGATCGCCGCGGCACCGGGGGAGTCACCGTGGATGCACAGGGTCCGGGCGTCCACCGGCACCACCGTGCCGTCGACGGCCGTCACTTGGCCGTCGCAGGCGATCCGGACGGCCTGGGCGGCGGCCTCGCCCGGATCGTGGATCAGGGCATCGGCGTGGCGGCGGTCCCGCAACGTCCCGTCCGCCTCGTAGCGCCGCTCCACGAACGCCTCGCCGGCCACCACCAATCCTGCCGCCTCACCGGCCGCCAGCAGGGCGGAACCGGCCAGCCCCACCAGCACGAGCCCCGGATCGACCGCCGCCACCGATTCGGCGACGAGGCGGGCCGTGGCCGCATCGCGCGCCGCCAGGTTGTAGAGCGCGCCATGCGGTTTGACGTGCACCAGGCCGGCGCCGGCGGCGGCCGCGATCCCGGCCAGCGCCCGGATCTGCTCGATCAGGCTGTCGCGGAGCGCCGGCGGCTCCATGGCCAGAACCGACCGGCCGAAATGCAGGGGATCCGGGTAACCAGGGTGGGCGCCGATGGCGGTGCCCGCCGCCAGCGCCAGCCGCACCGTCGCGATCATGGTGGCGGTGTCGCCGGCGTGACCGCCGCAGGCGATGTTGACCGAGGTGACCTGCCGGAGCAGCGCCGCCTCGATGCCGTCAACCAGCGCCTCGGGGCGCTCGCCCACATCCGCATTCAGATCGATCGTTATGGCCATGGTTCACCTTTCATCGGTTGATGGTTGATGGTTAAGAGTTGAGGGTTGAGGGTTCATCGTGCTCGGAATCGTAGTTCGTAATCGCAATCGTAATCGTAATCGTGCTCGTAATCGTCATCGAGGCTCGTTCCCGTAACTCGGACAGCAAGCCTCGCGGTTCGGGGGCTCGGGTCTCGCAACGATCAACCATCAACCATCAACAGACTGGGACTGCGGATCCGAGATCCCGGTTCTGGGTCCTTGATCCCAGATCCATCAACAATCAACAATCAACTATCAACGATCAACAGTTTCTGCGCCCTCCGCGGTGAGAGCTATCCCTCGAGTTCCCGGCCCCGCGTCTCGGGCAACAGCGCCATCAGCGCGGCGCCGGCCAGGAAGAACGCCGCAGTCAGTGCCAACGCGCCGCCGATGCCATGGGCGTCGGCCAGGGCGCCGATGGTGAACGGAGCCAGAGCGCTCACCGCCCGGCCGGCGTTGTACACCATGCCCTGCGCCGTGCCGCGGATCCGCGTGGGGAACAGCTCCGCCAGCATGGCGCCGAATACGCTGAAATAGCCGTGGCCGAAAAAGCCGATGAACGGACCCAGCACCAACAGGGCCAGCTCGTGGCGCGCCAGTTGACCGTACACCGGGACCAGCGCGGCCGCGGCGACGAGGAACGCGGCGAACACCGGCCGGCGGCCGAAGCGGTCCGCCAGAAAGCCGAACAGGGTGTAGCCGAAGAACGCGCCGATCTGCATGGGCACGATCCAACCGGATGACTTGACAATGCCGAGCCCGGCGCCGCCCTTGTCCACCGGCGCCGCCAGGAAGGCGGGCAGCCAGGTGAACAGCCCCCAGTAGGCGAAGAGCACGCAGGTGGTCATGACCACGGCCGCCAGGGTGGGCCGGCGCAGGGGCGGCCGGAACATCTCGCCCAGCGCCTCGCCGAGTCGCGGGTCCCGGGCGCCGGCCGGCGCGGCGGCGCGCCAGACCTCTGGTTCGGGCACATGGCGCCGGATCCAGAGGGTGAGCAGGGCCGGCAGCACGCCGGCGGCAAACAACACCCGCCAGCCCCAGACGGGGAGGATGGCGGCGGCCAGCAGCGCGGCGGCGATGTAGCCGATGGCCCAGCCGCTTTGCATCAGACCGATGGCCTTGCCGCGGTGGGCGGCCGGCCATGTCTCCGACACCAGCACCGAGCCGGCGGACCACTCGCCGCCCAGCCCGATGCCCACGAGCGACCGCCACAGCACCAGCTCGGCGATGCCGCGCGACGTGGCGGTGAACGCCGTGCAGACGGAGTACACCAGGATGGAATAGATCAGCGCCCGCGTCCGGCCGATCCGGTCGGCCAGCCAGCCGAAGAAGATGCCGCCGGCCGCCGACGTGATCAGTGTGACCGAAGCCAGCGCGCCGGCGCCGGCGCCGCTGAGGTCGAACTCTTTCTGGATCGTCCCCAGGGCGAAGGCGTACAGCATGACGTCCATGGCGTCGAGCATCCACCCGAGCTGCGCGGCCAGCAGGGTTTTCCACTGCGCGGCAGTGGCCGCCCGGTACCACGGTGTCGGGGCGTCCGGTGTCATTCGGCCTCCCGGATCGCGGTGTCGAGAAGCGCCGTTTGTTCCCGGAGCAGCGCCACGGCCCGCTCCGGCGCCACCGGCTCGAAGCGGATCTCCTCGCGCGGCCGAAGCTGGCCCAGACGGTGGCCATCGGCGGCGATCACGTGGGCGATCTTCGGGTAGCCGCCGGTGGTGGGGTGCTCCACGTGGAGCACGATGGGCTGGCCGTCGCGGGGCACCTGCACGGCGCCGGCGCTGACTCCCTCGGTGAGGAGCTCGTCGGGGCGGCGCCGCTCCAGGGCGGGGCCCGCCAGCCGGATGCCCATCCGGTCGGACGACTCACGGACGCGCCACGGGCTGGAGAAAAACACGTCCAGCGTGGCCCGCCCGAAGAAGTGGGCCTGGGGCCCCGCGGTCGCCCGCAGGGGCCCGGCGGGGAAGAGCCGGGCCAGGACGTCCGGCGAGACGCAGCGCGGCGGTCCGGCATCCGCGGCCGCCGCCGGCCCGGTGGCCAGCGTGTCGCCCTTGCGCAGCGGCCTGCCGGCAAGACCGCCCAGCCCGATCAGGAGATGGGTGGCCGCGCTCCCCAGCAGGGCGGGGACGGCGAATCCGCCGCGGATGCAGAGGTAGCCGCGAGTGCCGCTCCGGGCGGGCCCGAGCTGCAGAACCTGTCCCGGTGCGACGGCCAGGGCGGCCCACATCGGCGCCGGGCGGCCGTCCAACGTCGCGGTGAAATCGGCGCCCGTGAGCGCGATCTGCGCCGGTCCCTCGAAGGCGAACGCGCCGCCCACCAGGGTCAGCTCCAAGGCCGGCGCCCCGTCGGCGTTGCCGCACAGTCGGTTGCCCAGACGCAGCGAGACGGCGTCGGCGGCACCGGCGGCCGGCACGCCCAGGTGCGCCCAGCCCGACCGGCCGAGATCCTGGACGGTGGTGAGAAAACCGCCTTCGAGGATGCGCACGCGGCTCATGGCGCCGTCTCCCCGCCCGCTGCGGCGACGAACGCCGCCTCGTCGACGGGCGTGAAGCGGACCCGGTCACCCATGGCGAGTTCGGCCGGCGGCGTCCGCTCCGGATCGAAGAGTCGCCGCGGTGTGCGTCCGATGATCCGCCAGCCGCCCGGCGACGCCACGGGGTAGACGCCGGTCTGCTGCCCGCCGATGGCGACACTGCCGGCCGGGACCCGCCGCCGCGGGGTGGCCAGCCGCGGCGTCGCCAGCGCCTCGTCCAATCCGCCCAGGTACGGGAAGCCGGGCGAGAAGCCCAGGAAGTAGACCCGGTAATCGCCGGCGGCGTGGCGCCGGATCACCTCGGCCTCACTCAACCCGCAGTGGGCCGCCACGTCGGCCAGGTCCGGCCCGTGGACGCCGCCGTAGCGGACCGGGATCTCCACCACCCGTTCCGGCGGCTCCGGCGCCTCGGCCGCTTCGGCCCACAGGCGGCGCACGGCCTCAGCCGCGGCCGTCGCCTCGATCCGGAGCGGATCGTGGCAGACGAGTACCGTGGCGTACGCCGGGTGGACGTCGCGGAGCCACTCCGGCCGCCGCTCCAGCAGGCGGGCCGTCAGGCGCACCACGGCCCGGTGGTGCGCCGGTGCGATCGTCTCGCCGAACACCACCAGCAGGGAGTGGTCACTGGCCAGACGGATGACGGGATCGCCGGGCGCCACGGATCACCGCCCGGCCGGCGGACGCAACGCCAGAATGGCCTCGCAGACCTCCGGTGTGAACGGCGCCGACTGGCGGACAAACTCCAGGACCGACGTGTCATCCGGTTCGCCCCGCAGCCGGTGATACTGCCAGAGGTACAGGCAACGGTATGGGTAGAGGACCGATTCATCCGAACGGAAGGCATCGGGCGAGAGGTCCCCCAGAAAGAGCGCTGCGGCTTTTGACTCCTCGCTGGGCGGGCCGGCGGCCACCCGGCGCCACAACGCCTCCGCGCGCTCCGTCTCGTCCCGCTCGCGGTACAACCGCGCCAGCGTCAGCTCCTCGGCGGGGTGGATGGCGCCGTCGGCCGCCGCCGTCTCCAGGAGGCGGACGGCCCGGTCCGGTTCGCCCTGCCGCCGGGCGATGAACACGTCCAGTTCCCGGGCCTGGCGGGCGGGCAGCGGATCGCCCGGCAGCAGCGCCAGCATGTCGTTCCGGACCGCTTCGGCGTCGGCCCATCGCCCCGTGGCGGCCAGCACCAGGCCCTTGCCCAGCAGGCCGCTCAGCACGAACCGCGTGTTGATGCCGCGGTAGGCGGCGATGTGCCGTTCGAAGGCGGCCAGGGCGCCCGCCGGATCACCGAGCAACAGGCAACTGCCGGCCAGCAGTTGGAACGCGTTGTTCTGGTTCTTGCCGGGGCGCGGATGGCGCGCGAGGAATCGTTCCAACTTCCGGCGGCGCGTCGCCTCGTCCGGGTCGTTGGTGGCCAGCACCATCTCGGACCGTTCCGCCATCTCGGTGCCGGGGAAATGGTCGATGATGAATCGCAGGTGACGAAACGCCGTCTCCGCCTGGCCGTGAGTCCAGGCCGCGTGGCTCAGCGCCTGCAGCTCGCCGGCCAGACGGTACCGTTCGTCGGGATCGGCGCTGTGCCGCTCCAGATCGCACAGGTGGCGGAACGCGTCCTCGTAGCGGCCCTGCAGGCGCAAGGCCGCGCCGGTGTTCAGCACCGCGAGGTTTCGGTAGAGCTCCTCGGCCGGAGTCCGGCCGACGCCTTCGAAGGCCACCCGCGCCGCGGCGTAGTCGCCCTCGAGCAGCCGGCAGAGCCCCGCCTTGAAGAGGGCCTCGCCGGCGATGGATTTTCCGGCGTGGTCGCGGGCGATGTGCTCGTACTCCTGGCGGGCGGCGTCGAGCTGGCCCCGCTCGAAGAGGCGGTCGCCCACGGCGGTGGCGGTGAGCATCTCCGGGACGCTCTCCTGGTAGACGCGGAGGTTGTCCACGGCCAACCCGCCGTCGTAGGTGCCGAACCGCAATCGCGTCATCGCCGACGGATCGAGGGGGAACGGGTCGAGGTAATCGGCGAGCACCTCACCGTCCGCGGCGATCTCCACCCGGTTCCCCTTGCGGGTGACCACCATTTCGTAGCGCCGGCCGGCCTCCACCGCGGGCGAACGCGCCAGCCGCACCTCCAGCCCGGCGCGGTCGATGGCGGTGGTGGCGTAGTCGCCGCCGAAGCCGAAATAGTAGCCGGAGCGGTCCTCATCCGGGCCGTCCAGAAAAACGGCGATTTCGCGTTTGGGGCTGCCGGGCAGGACGCGGGCGTCAAAGGCCAGCCTCACATTGCCGGCGAAGGGGCGGACCAGGCTGATGTCGACGTATCCCGTCCCGGACCCGCGAAGTTCGCCGTCGGCGACGGACCACGCACCGGCATCGGGCCGGTAGTCGGGACCGAGTCCGGTGCGCGCAAACTCGTCGCGGAACACCTCCTCCCAGCCGAACCAGGTCCGGGCCTGCTGGAACCAGGTCCAGCCGACCGCGACAATCAGCACCGCGACCAGCAGCACCGACAGGACCGTGACGGCCCGGTTGCGACGCAGGCGCTTGCTCAGCCGGTAAACGAGCGACGCCGGCCGGGCCCGGATGGCTTCGCCGCGTTGATAGCGCTCCAGGTCGTCGCGGAAATCGGTCATGGAGGCATAGCGGCGGTCCCGCTCCTTGGCCATGGCGGTGAGGCAGATGAGCTCGAGATCGCGGGGGATGTCCGGGCGGATCGCCCGCGGCGGCTTCGGCTCGCGGGTGAGCACCGAAAACAGCACCGGGGCGGCCCCTTCTTCGGGGAAGGGAAGGCAGCCCGTGAGCACGTGGTACAGGGTGGCGCCCAGGCTGTAGACATCGGTGCGCTCGTCCACGAGATGGCGGGCGCCCGCGACCTGTTCCGGCGCCATATAGAGGGGCGTTCCCAGCACGGCGCCGGTGCCGGTGATGGAGCTGGCCTCCCGCGCCTGGGCGGCCAGGCCGAAGTCGGTCACGTGGGGCTCGCCGCCGCCGTCGAGGAGGATGTTGGCGGGTTTGAGATCCCGGTGGATGATGCCGTTGGCGTGGGCGTGAGCCACGGCTCCGGCCACCTTGGCCACGATGGCCACGCCGTCGGCCAGACTCACGGCGTGGGCGCGGATCGCCTGTTCCAGCGTCCGCCCCTCGATGTAGGTCATGGTGAAGTACGGCTTGCCGTCCTGTTCGCCCAGGTCCAGGATCGACACGATGTGCGGATGTCGCAGCCGGGCGGTAGCCTCCGCCTCGCGGATGAACCGTCGGACGGCGTGCTCTCCGGCGAACTCTCCCGCCAGCATCACTTTCAGGGCGACCGTGCGCTTGAGCGACGGCTGCCACGCCCGGTACACCACGCCCATGCCGCCGCGGCCAAGCTCCGCCTGGATGTCGTAGGGACCCACGTGTTCGGGGATCTGCCGCGGGGTGAACCCCTCGGGACCTATCTCGGCGGTGGTGGAAGCGGCGAAGCGGCTGGGGGCCGGGGCAGCCGGGTGTCCATCCGCGGAGTCAGCACCGGCTCCCGGCGTGGATCGGGTGGCGGCGCCGCAGCTCGGGCAGCTCTCCGAGTCCGGTCCGGGCAGGCGTTCGCCGCACACCACACAACAGCCGGCTGACACCGGTATCGACGGATCGCGGGGATCGATCATCAGGCTCATTGTGGCCGTCCGGTCAGATGGTGTCAAGGGGATCGTGCCGGGAGCCGGCCGGTGTCATGACGGGCGCCGCCGGAGCCGCGTGAGCCGGGACGGTCCGTGCAGATGGTCCGCCGGCTTGATCGTCCCGGATGCGCAGCGGAGCGATTCCGACCGGTTTCGGCCGCCGTCACGGATTGGCGACGTATTCGACGAAGTACTGCTCAGTGAGGAACTCGTGCACCCTGACCGGCACCAGGCCGGCGGCGGCCATCGCGGCGTCCAGCTCCTGCCGGGAGAACTGCTGCTCGGGCGGCGGCCCCCAGGGGCGCTCCTCCATGGTCTTGGGCGTATAGTCGATGATCACCACGCGCCCGCCCGGCGCCAGGGCGGCACGGAGCTTTTGGGCATAGGCCGCCTTGTCCTTGACGTAGTGGAGCGTGTCCACCATCAGGATGGTGTCGAACCCCCCGGGCGGCAGGAGCGGATCGGTGGGTTGCGCCTTGTGAAGTTTGACGTTGGCGATCTTCTCCCACTTGATGCGGTCGCCGAGGTAGCTCAACATCTCGTCGGAGATGTCCACCGCCCAGACGGTCGCGTCGGGGCCCACCACCTTGGCCACGCGGGTGGTGAAATAGCCCGAGCCGGCGCCCACGTCGGCCACCCGCTCACCTGATTTGAGCGCCAGCGCGGCCATGACCTGGTCCGGTTTTTGGAACGTCTCGCGCTCGGGCCGCTCCAGCATCTGGATGTAGGAGCGGGCGCGCATCTGGCGGACGATGGTCTTGAACCGCTCCTGGTCCCGGATGGCGGCGAAGCGTTCATCCTGGCGCATGGTCCAGACGTCCCAGTAACCGGCCCCTTTGGCTTCCTCCAGCCAGGCGTAGGCCAACTCGGTTTGCCCCATCTGGCAGAAGGCGGCGGCGACGGCGTAGGCGGTGTCGAAGTGAAGCGGGGCGACGGCGTTGACGAGTTCCTCGCCAACCTTGGCGGCGGCGGCCCAGTCGCCGGCGGCCATGGCCGCCTGATGCCGGGCGGCGAGCGCCGGGATGTCGGGTGCGGGCTTGGTATCCTCGGCCAGGAGCGAACCGGTGGACAGGACGAGCAGGGCCGCCAGCCAGGTCGACACCATGCGGCGGACGGATGAAAGGGTGATCGGCATGAGTCTTCTCCCGAAAGATGCTTTCGGAAATAAATAACGTATCGCCCGGCTCTGTTGTTTCATGAAAACGCCTCGGTGCCGCCATTCACCTGTTCGTACTCGTGCTCATACTCGTGCTCATACTCGTGCTCGTGCTCGTGCTCGTGCTCGTAATCGTAATTCGTAATCGAGGCTCGAGGCTGGAGGCTCGTTCCCGGAATGCGGATATCGAGCACGGGACATGGGACGTCGGACATCGGAAATCAAACCTAGAATCTGGACCTTTTTGTCCTGCAGCATCAGTTGATGCTCAACGAGAGTAGCCAGGCGCAGCCCGGCGCAGCCGGGCAGCGCCCGGACAAGCGATGGTGTTTGCGGACGGCGCGCCCCGGGGACGGGGTGCGGGGAAGTGCGGTGTTTGCAGCAACCCGTTCTCTGCGCCCCACAGCCGCGGAGCGCGACACATTCATGTTGCCCTTCTTTCCAGGCGCTGCCCCGCGTGCGCGTGGCTGCGCCAGTGCGGAACAGGCGCGGAGATCCCGGCGTGCCCGCTGCCCCGCGTGCGCGTGGCTGCGCCCCTGGCTATTGACCTCCGTCCCTCCGGGCCGGAATCATGCCCCCATGCGGCAAGACAGAGTGTTCGGTTGGATTGTTGGTTATCGCTGACTGCGTGTGTTGCCGGCTGCTTGGTGAGACAGGAGATAGGAGATTAGAAGAGTCATTGGATTGAGAGAGTATAGACGCAAATTGTATATTGCTGATCAATAAATGTATTTGTGTGGTGAAACGTTGAATCCGCCGGTCAATACGTATTCTTGATATCTCCTCACTTGTGAAATTGTTAGTTATGATTCATGCTTTGGCATGAACGTTGAGTTTATCCGATCCGACCGCTGGACCGATGCCCGGGGTGCGGGCGCCGGCGGAACGAAGACAACCGGAGGTGTCCCATGTTTCTCACCCTGCTCGCCGTGACGTTCGTGATCTCGGTGGTGGTGTCCGCGCTCCTGGTGGTGGTGTTCAAGAAGCCCATCGGCAGCATCCTCCAGCGGATCATGGCGGACGAGATCAGCCAGGCCTGGCGGCGGTACCTGGACTTCGCCATCCTGGTGATCGGCGTCTCCAGCGGCGTCCGGATCTGGGATCTGGAGAAGTACATCTCGCCCGTGGGCAAGGAACAGGAGATCCTGGCGCTCACCACCGACCGCTGGGTGCTGGAGGTCTACCGGACCGTCATCGGCGCCATGCAGGGGGTGGCCTGGCTGCTGCTCGTGTTCTTCATCTTCGCGCTGATCGCCTTCGTCGTGGTCCGGGCGATGGAGTTGGGCCGCGCCCGCAAGGCCGGCGAGTGAGAACGGGTTTTTTCAACACGAAGCACAAAGGGCACAAAGGTGAATTGGATTTTTTGGACGTGGAACCTGGAGACTGGACGGACAGCGGACATCGGACTTCGGATATCGGACATCGGGGCTCGCGGTTCGGGTCTTTCCGTTTGTCTGATGCTTCCCGTCTAACATCTCCCATCTCTCGTCTCCCGATTCACCATCCGAAATGACCCATGACAATTGAAAATTGATCAATGACATATGAAGGTGATCTCTTTGTGCCCTTCGTGCCTTGGTGGTGAATCGGCCGCCTATTCGCCGAGGTCGGGGACGCCGCGGAGGGGGACGGCGGCGAGGCGGTGAAGGTCGAAGACGATGACCTCGTTGGCGCCCCGCTTCAGGAACGGCGCCGGCAGGAACAGCCGCTGCTGGGGACCGATGTTCCAGTACCGCCCCAGGTTGTGGCCGTTGACCCAGACCACGCCCTTGGACCAGCCGCTCATGTCGAGGTAGGTGTCGCCGACGGCGTCCAGGTTGAACGCGCCGCGGAAAAATTTGGCCGGCGGGGCGGCCGGGTCAGGCGGCCCGAAGCGGAGCGCCGCCAGATACGCCGCGTCGAAGGGGAGGGGGAAGACTTCCCAGTCCATGACGGTCATCCCACCCAAGGTTACCCGATCGGTGATCCCCTTCCGGTCGACGAGGCGCGGCCCGTAGTTGATACGGCCCATCCCCTCCACGAGGATGTCCAGCCGCTGGGGCGGATCGGCCGCGGGGATATCGACCGTGTCCTGGTGCAGCCCGCGGAACAGGCTGGCCGCCAGCGCGCCGTCGAGGTAGACGTTGGCGTAGTCGTGGAGCTCCGTGATGGTGAGCCGGCCGCTGGCGTGCGCCGGCACCCGGCTCCGGTACAGGATGAACCCGTGGCTCTGGCAGAAGAACTCCATGGGCGCCGGCATGGGCGCGCGCGCCGCCGCCGGCAGGTTCGCCCAGAGCGACGCCTCCTCGGTCAGGCGGAGCTCGGGGATCGCGATCGCCGGCAGGGGCGCCGGCAACTCGGGGAGCGTCTCGCCCGGCGGCAGATGCTGCCGGATCAGCTCGCGCAGGGCGTGGTATTTCGGGGTGGGCCGGCCCCGCTCGTCCAGCGGCGCGTCGTAGTCGTAGCTCGTGACGTCGGGCTCGTACTTGTCCGAGTAGTTCGCCCCGGCCCAGAAGCCGAAGTTGGTGCCGCCGTGGAGCATATAGAGACTGAACGACTTGCCGTTTTCCAGCAGCCACTGGAGCTGGGCGGAGATCTTTTCGGTGGCCGCGCGCGCCCACGGCTCACCCCAGTGGGTGAGCCAGCCGGGGTAGAGCTCGCTGCAGAAGACGGGCACGCCGCGCCCCAGCCGCTCGGCCGCGGCGAAGTGCTCGGCGGTGTGGGCCGGGTCCAGTCCGATGGCCGCGCCGGGGACGGTGCCCGCCGCCAGCATGGCGGGCCAGGGGCCGTCGGCGGTGTAGAACGGGACGTCGATGCCGGCGCGGCGCCAGGCGTCGCGCAAGCGCGGCAGGTAGGCGGCGTCGTTGCCGAAGGAGCCGTACTCGTTCTCGAGCTGGACCATGAGAATCGGCCCGCCGCGGCTGGCTTGCAGGTCGCGCACCACGCCGGCCAGCCGGGTGACGTACCGCTCGCACGCCTCGAGGTAGAGCGGGGCCGAGCAGCGCACCCGGATGTCGGGGACGCGGAGCAGCCACGCCGGCAGGCCGCCGAAGTCCCACTCGGCGCAGGCGTACGGCCCGGGCCGGAGCAGCACGCGCAACCCGGCCGCGCCGGCCTCCCGGACGAACGCGGCGACGTCGTTGCGCCCCGAAAAATCCCACTGGCCCGGCTCCGGCTCCAGCGCGTTCCAGAAGACATAGGCGCCCACGGTGTTGAGGCCCATCGCCCGGGCTTTGAGCAGCCGGTCGCGCCAGTACTCCCGGGGGATGCGCTGGAAGTGCAGCTCGCCCGCCCGGATCTGGAACGGCTTTCCGTCCAGCATGAATTGCGCACCCTCAAAATGGAAGCCGACGGCGGGCGCGGCTTCAGCCGCGCGGGCGCTCGGCGGCGCCGCGATCGGGAGCCCCGTCGCCGCCAGCGCCACGGCGGCGGCGATGCCACCCGCCAGACGATGAATCCGCCGGTTCAAACGACGCTCGGACATCGCGCACCTCGTCATGGAATTCGCCCACGGTATTATCATCCGAAAACCCGCCCAATCCCAAACGCAATTCACCGGTGCGGCGATGCGGCCCCGTCCATCCGCGCGGCGCAGCGGGCGGATCCCGTCGCTCGGCACTTGATCCGGAGGAGGGGAAGACCTACAATTGAACGACTCAGACCATCTGCGGCGCGACCCGGCATTCTGATGTCAGGCCGTTGCAGACGCCTGTCAGGCCGTTGCAGACGCCGATGTAGAGCAAGACGAAGTCTTGCGTTTTCAAGGAGGCCGATTCATGTGCCGGATGCTTGTCGCCACGATTGTCGCCGTGTCCGTCCTGGGCTGTGCGTCGACCCGGACGGATCCGGACCGGCAGACTCATCAAGGAGACCAGACCATGCGGATCCATTACCTGGAGATCGTGACCCCGGAGGTGGACGCGGTGTGCGCCGCGTATGCGGCGGCGAACGGACTGCGGTTCGGCGAGCCCGACCCCGGGCTCGGCCAGGCGCGGACGGCGGTCCTGCCGGGCGGCGGCCTGGTGGGCGTCCGGGCGCCACTGCGCGAGTCGGAAACGCCGGTGGTGCGGCCCTACTGGCTCGTGGGCGACATCGAGGCGGCGGTCGCCGCCGCGGCATCCGCCGGCGCCGTCATCGCCCATCCGCCGCTGGCGATCCCGGGCCACGGCACGTTCGCCATCTACATCCAGGGCGGCGTGGAACACGGCCTGTGGCAACTGGAGCGCCGCGCCGATCCGTGACACCGCGGCCGATCACAGCCATCCCGCCGGCGGCGCCGCGCGACCGGCTGCAGATGCCGGAGGCGCCTGACGCCACCCCGTCAGTAGCTGGAAGTGGAAGCACCGCATGAACGCGCTTCACGAGTCCATTCTGGATGCGTGGCGCATCAACAGCCGGACCACCGCGTTCCTCGTGGAGCACCTCCCTGCGGACCTCTGGCCGCTGAGACTGCCCGGCGCGCCGCGGCGCACCGTGCGGAGCATCGCCGTCCACCTCCACAACTGCCGCTGCCTCTGGCTGAACAGCCTCGCGACGGCATCCGGGATCGCCGTTCCCTGCCAAGTGGACCGCGCCGCGGCCGCGCCGGCCGAGGTCCTCGCGGCCCTGCCCCTGAGCGCCGATGCCGTGGAGCGCCTGCTGCGCGCGGGACTGGCAAACGGCGGCCCGTTTCCCGGCGTGAAGAACCCGTTCATCTACGGCGCCATACCCCGCGACGCGGTCCTCTTCTGCGGGTACGCGCTGTCCCACGAGGCCCACCACCGGGGGCAGCTCGTCGTCGCGGCCCGGGCGCTGGGCCACCGCCTCCCGCCGGCCGCCATCAACGGGCTGTGGCAGTGGTCCTCCCGGCTGCGTGAGGCCGCGCCGGCACACCGGGCCAGGGGCACTGGACCTGACCGTCGGCAGCCTCGCTCCCCCCGCCGCCCAGTCGGCCGGTGAATGGGGGGGAAGGGTGAAGGGGGAAAGGGTGAATGGGTGAATGGGTGAATGGGTACCGGGATCTTGGTTCTATGATCCAAGACCCAAAACCCAGGTCCCAGAAACCAGGTCCCAGGTCCGATATCCGATGTCCGCACTTTGGAAACGAGCCTCGAGCCCCGAGCCTCTAGCCTCGATTACGATCACGATTACGAATTACGAGCACGAAGGCCTTTAAACTCCTATCTCCTCACTGATTACTGTTCACCGGTTCACCGTTCTCTCCCTTCAACCAACGCTCCCAGAAGTCCAGCATCGCCACCATGAGATGCCGGTAGCTGGCCGGGGCGCGGATGCCGTGGCCCTGCCGCGGATAGACCATCAGGTCGAACGGGATCTTCGCCGCGATGAGCTCGTCGGTCAGCCGCCAGGCGTTCTGGGGATGGACGTTGTCGTCGGCCAGGCCGTGGACGAGGAAGAGTCGTCCGTGCAGGTTCTTGGCCCAGGTGGCCGGCGCGCCGGCCTTGTAGCCCTCGGGATTGTCCTTGGGCAGGCCCAGGAGATGCTCCGCCCAAACGGAGTCGTAGTAGCGGAAATCGTACACGCCCGCCACGGCGATGCCGGCGCGGAACTCCCGGCTCTGGCTCATGAGCTGGACGGTGAACGTGCCGCCGCCGCTCCAGCCCCACACGCCCACGCGGTCCGGGTCCGCCCACGGCTGGCGCTTGATCCAGCGCACGGCGGCCACGATGTCGGCCACCTCGCCGCCGCTCATGAGCTTGTGGTGGACGGTGTCCTCGAGCGCCTTGCCCAGCCCGGAGGCGCTCCGGTTGTCCACGGCCAGCCAGATGTAGCCGCGCTGCACCAGCAGGTTGTTCATGAGCAGGTCGCGGCCCCAGCGGTCGCCCACCACCGGGGCGTTGGGCCCGCCGTAGACGTAGAGGATCACGGGATAGCGGCGGCCCGGCTCCAGCGCCGCCGGCTTGAGGATCTGCGCGGGCAGGGCGAAGCCGTCCTCGGCCGGGATGGCGAGGTATTCGGGATAGAGCAGGCCCAGCTTCGCGGCGTGGTCCGCGGCCGGCGCCGCCACGACGCGCAGCGCCTCGCCGTCGGCCCGGTGCAGGGTCAGCCCCGGCGGCCGGCTCATGGACGAATGCTCGTCGAAGAAATACTGCATCGACGGGCTGAAGCCCACCCGGTGGCTGCCCGGCTCCCGGGTCAGCCGCTCGGCGGCCCCGCCGGCCAGCGGCGAGCGGTAGAGCGCCGGGGCGATGGGCGCGCCGTCGGTGGCGGTGTAGTAGATCCAGCCGCCGGCCTCGTCCAGAGCACACAGGTCCCCCCGCACCCAGGCCACGCCGCTGGAGGCACGCACCAGCAGGTTCGCGGGGGTGAGCGCCCGGACCAGTTTCCCGCTGATTTCATACAGGTACAGCCGGTTGCGGCCGTCGCGCTCCGAGGCCCAGACGAAGCGGGCGCCGTCGGCGGTGAAGGCCAGGTCGTCGTGGACGCTCACCACCGTGGGGCTCTCCTCGGTGAGGATCACGCGGGCGGTCGCGCGGCGGCGGTCCACCAGCCAGAGCTTCAGGCGGTTCTGGGCCCGGTTCATGGTCTGGACGGCGACGCTGCGGCCGTGGGGGAGCCAGTGCACCCGCACGACGTACTCGAGCTCTGGATCGGCGAACCGGATCTGCCGGGCCTTGCCGCCGGGCACCTCGGCGAGCCAGACCGACACGGCCGGATTGGTCTCGCCCGCCTTGGGGTAGCGCTGGCGGTGCACCGCCGGCGTGGCCGGCTCGTAGTCGGGGAAGTAGGAGACCGGCACCTTCGACTCGTCCGACTTGAGGTACACCATGGCCGTGGAATCGGGCGACCACCAGTAGCCCAGATCCTCCCGGCCGAAGATCTCCTCCCAGTACACCCAGGACAGGGTGCCGTTGAGCAGGGTGTCGCGGCCGTCGCGGGTGAGGGCGTACTCCTTGCCGTCGGCGATCCGGGTGACGTACAGGTTGTGCTCCCGGTGGTACGCCACCCAGCGGCCGTCGGGCGAGAAGTGCGGCTCGGCCTCTGCGGCGGGCGTGCGCGTGATCCGCCGGAAGGCGCCGTCGGCCAGGTCCTGCAGGAAGACGTCGTCGGCGATCAGGTGCAGGGCCCGCTTACCGGCGGCATCCAACTCCAGGGGAGCGTCCAGCTTCTCCTCGGGCTTGCCGCCACCGGCGGTCAGCAGCTCGTTGAGCCCCTTCAGCGCCGCGGCCGGATCCGCCAGCAGCGGGGTGCGCGCGCCGGTGGCCGGGTCGTAGCGCTCCAGGACCCGCTCGGCGTCTTGCTTCGCCGGATCGAACAACAGGATGCCGTCGCCGGGGAGCCAGTAGTAGGACGGCAGCCGGAACGCCGTCCGGTGCGCCGGGCTCAGCACCTCGTCGATGGTCAGCGGCGGGGCGGACGGTTCGGCCCCCTGCGGCGCGGCCGTCGCCGAGAGCAGCAGGCCGGCGAGAATCAGGCACACGGTCAGAATCTGGCGCATGTCGTCACTCCTCTTCAGATTGTGTTGGGGGCGGGACTACACGGATCCCGCCCCCACCGGGCGGCCGCCGGCGGTCAGCGGCGCACGCCGGCCAGTTCGTGGAACAGGGCCACCGATGTGCGGCCGCCCCGGTGGAAATCGCGGATGAGCATCCGCTCGTTGGGCGAATGCGGGTTGTCGGTCTGCTGGCCGAAGCCGATGAGCAGAGTGTCGATGCCCAGCACCGACTTGAAGGTGCCCACCACCGGGATCGAGCCGCCCTCCTTCGTGAAGAAGGGGCGTCGGCCGAAGCCCGTCTCGAGTGCGCGCGCGGCTGCCTCGAGCCAGGGGCCGTCCACGGGCACCTGCACCGCCGGGGCGCCGCCGTGATGGATCACTTCCAGCCGGACGGACGGCGGGCAGATCTGCCGCAGGTACGCCTCGAGCTTGGCCGCCGTGTCCTCGGGGGTCATGTCGGGCACCAACCGCATGGTGATCTTGGCCGATGCCCACGCCGGGATGATGGTCTTGCCCCCCTCGCCCTGGTAGCCGCCGGTGATGCCGTTGACGTCGAGAGTGGGCCGGATCCAGGTGCGCTCCAGCGGTGTGTAGCCCGGCTCGCCCCAGAGCGCCGGCGCGCCGGTGGAGCGCCGGTAAGCTTTGGCGTCGAACGGCAGCCGGGCGAACTGCTCCCGCTCCCAGGCGGTGGCGGTGTACACCCGGTCGTAGAAGCCGGGCACCCGGATGCGGCCGTCGGCGAAGTGGAGCTGGCCGATCATCCGGGCCAGCATGTTGACGGGATTGGCCACGGCGCCGCCGTAGGAGCCCGAGTGCAGGTCCCGGTCGGGGCCGGTGAGCCGGACCTCGACGAACGCCAGCCCGCGCAGGCCGAAATTGATGGCGGGCATGTCCGGCCCGTACTGGCAGCCGTCGGAGATCACCACCACGTCGGCGGCCAGCCGCTCGCGGTTGGCTTCGATGAACGGGTTCAGGTGGGCGGAACCGGACTCCTCCTCGCCCTCGATGAGGAACTTCACGCTGCACGGGATGGCGCCGGCGGTGCGGAGGCACGCCTCGGCGCCCTTGACGTGGGCGAAAAACTGACCCTTGTCGTCGGTGACGCCGCGGGCCAGCAGGTAGCCGTCCGACTCGATGGGGTCGAAGGGCGCGCTCTGCCACAACTCCACCGGGTCGGCCGGCTGGACGTCGTAGTGGCCGTAGACGAGTACCGTCGGCGCGCCGGCAGGCCCCTGGTACTCGGCGATCACCGCCGGGTGGCCGCCGGTCTCGCACACCTCGGCCGACAGGCCGATGCCGCGCAGATGGTCCGCCACCCAGCCGGCGCAGCGGCGCGTGTCGGCGGCGTGCTCGGACTGGGCGCTGACGCTGGGGATTCGCAGCAGTTCCTTGAGCTGCTCCAGGTGTTCGGTTTCATGCTGAGCCAGGAAATCCAGGGCGTCCATGGGTGGGTCCTCCAATCGGATCGGGATCGTAAAAGAAATGTATACGTGCCGGCCGGGCAAAAAGCTAGCCGCAAATGGGAAAAATGCCGCAAAGGGGAAAAATGCCGCCGCCGGCCGGTTGCGCCGGGTGGCCGTCGGCAGTCGGCGGCGGGAACTCGGCATGCCGACCCGCTTGCGGCGGCGGCCGGATTAAGCTATCCTGACGCCACGTCATTTGAACCTGGAGGTACACATGCATCGGATAGCGACTTGGCGGCTGGCCACGCTGCTCCTCGTCGTCGCCTTGCTGGCGGCGCCCGCGCTGGCCGAGACCCTTTACCAGATCAAGGTGGAGCACAACCACCGCGTGGGCGAGTGCCCGGGCACCCTCATCGTGCGGGACGACAAGGTGGTCTTCGAATCCAAGAACGCGGGTTGCGGGCGGATCTGGGAATACGCCAACATCGAGCGGATCGATTTCAAGTCGAAGTGGGAGTTCCACGTGTTCTTCTCCGACACCGTGCGCGGCAAGGGGCAGAAGTACGTGATGAAGTTCCGCGACGACAATCCCGACAACATGGCCGCCATCGGCTATATCCAGGGCCGGATGGGTCCCCGGGCCATGGCGCCGGCCGGCCAGCCCGCCGAGCCGGTGGAGCTGCCGTACCGGCTGAAAGTCGAGCTGGACCTCAACGGGCCCAACTGCATGGGCACCCTGGTGCTGCGCGAGGACACGATCGTCTTCGAGACGGGTGCAGCCAAGTGCGCCGACCGGGCGTTCGTGAAGGAATGGGATTCGCTGAAGGAGTATCGCCGCCTCGACGACCGCCAGTTCCTGCTCATCTTCTACAAGTACGGCCGTTCGGCCCCCGACGAGATCACCGAGCTGCGCTTCTGGGCCCAGGGGCCGGTCCCCCAGGAGGTGCACCGGATGCTCGCCGAGGGCGGGCGCTAGCGCCGCCGACGGGGCTTGCGCTCAGGCGGCGGGCGCCCCCGCAAAAACACAGCGCCCCGGACGGCTGCCGCTGTCCGGGGCGCCATCTGTTTGGGGGCGGCGCTCAGGCCTTGGCGGCCTGGAAGCGCTCCTTCAGAAATTCAATCACCGACTGGGTGGATGTGCCGGGGGGGAAGATGGCGGCCACGCCCATGGCCTGGAGCTGGGGCACATCCCCCTCGGGGATGATGCCGCCGCCGAAGACGAGCACGTCGTCCATCTTGTTGGCCTTCACCAAGGCCATGATCTTGGGGAAGAGATGCATGTGGGCGCCCGAGAGGATGGAGATGCCGATCACGTCCACATCTTCCTGGAGCGCGGCGGCGACGATCTGCTCCGGCGTCTGGCGCAGTCCCGTGTAGATGACCTCCATGCCGGCGTCGCGCAGCGCCCGGGCGATGACCTTGGCGCCACGATCGTGGCCGTCAAGGCCCGGCTTGGCAATGAGCACTCGTATCTTCCGTTCCATGTTCAAACTCCGTTCCGCGCCGTTTCAAACGCAGAGTATAGTTAAAATTAAAGCGGGCTACAAGGCATATGTGAAACGGTGGACCGGTGAAACCGATGAACAGTAAGCTGTGATGAGATAGAAGTTAGGAGTTTGAAGTCCCTTCAAGCGCGTGATTCGTACTCGTGATCGTACGCGTGATCGTAATCGTAATCGAGGCTCGTTCCCGATCAGCGGACATCGGATCAGGGTTCTGGGACCTGGGACCTGGGTTCTGGGACCAGGATCATAGAACCTAGATCCCAGTACCCATTCACCGATTGACCCATTCACCGATTGACCCATTCACCCATCCACCCATCCACCCATCCACCCATTCACCCATCCACCCATTCACCACTCCCTTTCCCTTGGCACAATCCACCGGTTGGTACGCCTGAGGTACCGCGAGCGGCAGCGAGCGGCGCGACAACCCATCGACACGGCTCATCCCAGGCGCTTGACCACTCTGTTTGTGTCGCTTAAATGCCTGTCTGGGGTCAAAGGTCAACCCGTCATCGCGGGGTCTGCAACGACACACCAGGTCGCGTGACGCGCACTGCCGCCACCGTAATGGAATGGCGTCACGGCGCCGGCCGGTCGTGGCGGCTGGCTCCTTGCGCCGCTCGCTGCCGCTCGCGGTACCTCCCGCCTGCCCGCTGCCTGATCGTGCTCGTACTTGTGCTCATACTCGTGCTCTTACTCGTGATCGAAATTCGTAATCGTGGTCGTGATCGGAATCGTGATCGAGGCTAGAGGCTCGAGACTCGAGGCCGGAGACTCGTTCCCGTTCCCGTAATTCGCGCACGTGATCAGACTTCGGACATCGGCTGTCGATCATGAAGCGTTGAATGCTTCTCGGATCCCACTACTCATCCCTCGGGAATTGCGGGTAGTGGCCGCTGGTATTCAATCATTTCATCCGAATATTGATAGGAATACAATCAGGCCAGAACAATCTCTTCAATCAGTACAACAGGCTGCGCGGTCATTTCTCACCTTTCGTGAAGGAGGTTCATGATATGAAACCCGGTGTGTCCCGGTTTCTGCTGAGTGTGGTCATTGCCATGGTGCTGGCCGCGCCCCTGGCGGCCGCCACGTACTACGGGGCCCATGTCACCGCGCTGTCGCCGTGGATCAACCGCATCAACGTGTACAACAACGACGATGCGCCCCACACCTTCACCCTGACCATCTGGAATACCAGCGGACAGTTGGTGTCATCCGCCGAGTACCCGGTGGGCGCCCATGCGGCGACCCGCGTGGTCTTGCCCGCCGACCCCGGCTACTCGCCGGCCCCGGGTGAAATCGTGCTCGCGGCGGTGGAGGGCACCTGCGCCGTCACCGCGGCCAGCGAGCGGGTCCGGCCGAAGCTGTCGTACCGCTACGGCGACAGCCTGTCGCTCTGCGAGTTCTTCATGCAGGAGACGCTGGCGTGGGAGTACGTGCTGCCCAACACCATCCAAACGCATTTCATCGGCACCGGCATCGCCGTGATGAATCCCTTGGAGTCATCCCTGGCGGTCCGGTTCGAGGCATTCCGCCTGGGTGTCCAGGTGGGGGACAGCGGCCCGATGACGATCGCCCCCCACACCAAGCTGGTCTCCATCTCGGAGGGGATCTGGCCGGGTGTGGGCGTCGACGACTTCGATATGGTCCGGATCAGCAGCGATCAGGTGGTGTTTCCGACTCCCATGTCCATCACCTGGGACCAGGCCAACGATCGCCACGTTTTCTTCAACGCGGCGCCGACGGCGGTGCAGACGGATCTCCAGCCGGGCGACCTCTACGTCATCGATTCCATCGTGGGCGGCCTGATGTACATCCCGGCGGGCACGTTCACCCAGGGGGCACCGGCCGGCGAGCCGTGCCGCCAGGGGGATGAGAATCGATTCACCCACACCCTGACCCGCAACCTGGCCGTGATGGCCACCGAGTTGACCCGACAGATGTGGTCGGCCCTGCGGGCGGTGCAGCCCGCACTGCCGGCCGATCCGACGGATATCGGCTACGGATCAGGAATTCACAATCCGGTGCAGTCAGTCTCCTGGCAAGAAGCGGTGCTGTTCGCCAATCTGCTCTCGGTGCAGCAGGGGCTGACCCGGTGCTACTATACGAATGCCGGCTTCACCGTCCCCATCGACGCCACGAACTACACCGCCGGGCCGTGCTACTGCGACTTCGACGCCGACGGTTACCGGTTGCTGACCGAAGGCGAGTGGGAGTACTGTTGCCGGGCGGGCACGACTTCGCCATTCTGGATCACCGAGTCGAATTACACGTCTGGAAACTGTGCGTCCTATATCATCACCCCCGGCACGTGGCCTCAACTGGAGGCGGCGGCGTGGTTTTGCGGCAATTACGCCGACCTAGCGGGAAAGTACATCACGAAGCCCGTGGGGATGAAAACAGCTAATCCGTGGGGATTGTATGATATTCATGGGAATGTGTTTGAATGGTGCTGGGATTGGTATGAGAATTACCCATCCGGCAGCGTGGTGGATTATCAGGGACCGGGCGGTGGCACCAGCCGGATATATCGCGGGGGCCATTTCAACTCACAATCCCAACGCGTCCGGGCGGCGTTACGCTTCTACGGATACACCGACTACCGTAACATCGAAGTCGGCGTCCGTCTCGCTCGGACGATCCCCTGAGCCCGTCGCTTTCTGTTTCAAAGTCGGCCCGCTGATCTGACCCCGACGGAAATGGACAGGCGTAGCCCCGCGACAGCGGGGCCGCGCCTGTCTATCCTCAAGGTCTGGCTATTGACCGTTTGAAAGCCGGCGCCTGAGACATGCGCACAATCCGCCGGCTGGCGAGGTGGAGGTACCGCGAGCGGCAGCGAGCGGCGCGAAAGCCCACTCGTCACGCCTTAACCCAGGCGCCCAGCCACTCTGTCTGTGACGCTTGAATGCCTGTCCGGTCAAAGGTCAACCCATCGCCGCGGGGTCTGCAACGACACATCAGGACGCGCGACACGCACTGCCGCCACCGTGATGGAATGGTGTCGCGGCGTCGGGACATCGCGGCGGTCGGCCCCTCGCGCCGCTCGCTGCCGCTCGCGGTACCTCCCGCCTGCCGGCTGCCTGATCGTGCTCGTACTCGTGATCGTACTAGTAATCGTGATCGTGATCGTAATCGAGGCTAGAGGCTCGAGACTCGAGGCTAGAGGCTCGAGACTCGAGGCTCGTTACCGATCATCGGACATCGGAAATCGGGGCTCGCGGCTCGGGGCAGGCGATTCGCGGCTCGCGGTTCGGGTTTTTCCGTTCATCCAACGTTTTCTGTTTTCCGTCTCTCGTCTCCCGTCTTCCGTCTCCCGATTCACCCATTCACCCACTCACCGATTCCCGCCCCGTCGGGTTGCGGTTGAGTTGGGCGGCGAAAAAGCATAAGATGGGCAGTTGCAATCGACCGGTTGGCGGAGGGAACCCATGTTGCGGAAGTTCGCTCTGGTGGCCTGCGCGGTCCTGGGCCTCGTCATCGCCCGCTCGCCCCACGGGGCGGCCGACGACCGGGCGAAGCTGCTGGCCCAGGTGGGGCTCAAGCCCACGGCGACCGCCCGCGGCCAGATGGACACGGTGGGTTTCGCCAGCACCGCCGCGCAGATGGACATGGTCCGCGCCCAGGCCGCCGCAGCCGCCGCGCCGCGGGAGGCCGCGATCCGGGCCGAGCACGGCTGGACCGACGCCGAGCCGCGGTTCGTGGCTGCCGTCTGCCCCCACGACGACTACTACTACGCCAGCCGCCTCTATCAGCTCGCGCTGACGCGCGTGCGGGCGCCGGTGGTGGTGCTATTCGGCGTGTTCCACAAGGCGCGCGCCTTCGACGTGAGCGACCGGCTGGTGTTCGACCGCTTCGCCACCTGGCGCGGGGCCTACGGGCCGGTGAGGGTGTCGCCGCTGCGCGAGGACCTGCTGGCCCGCATCCGCCTCGATGACCGCGTCGTGGACAACGACATGCACCAGGTGGAGCACTCGCTGGAGGCCCTGGTGCCGTTCCTCCAGGCGAACAACCCGAACGTGGAGATCGTGCCCATCCTCGTCCCGCACATGGAGTGGCCGGTGATGGAGCGGCTGGCCGGCGAGCTGGGGCGGGCGCTGGTCGAGTCATGCCGCGCGCGGGGCTGGACGCCGGGGCGTGATGTCGCCTTCGTCCTCTCCGCCGACGCCGTCCACTATGGGGACGTCGGCTGGGGGGCGACGCCGTACTGCCCCTTCGGATCGGACCTGGAGGGCTACCGGCAGGCGGTGGCGCAGGACCGGCAAATCCTCGCCGACCACCTGACCGGGCCCGTGCGGGCGGAGCGGCTCAAGGCCTTCCTGTACCGCTGCGTGGAGCCGGGGGACGTGGCCCGCTACCGGATCACCTGGTGCGGCCGCTTCTCCATCCCGCTGGGCCTGCAGGTGGCGGACCGGGTGACGCGGGAGCTCGGGGGCCGGCAGTTGCGGGGTACGCTGCTGGACTACGGCACCAGCGTCTCGGAGGCGTCGCTGGACGACGCCGATCTCCGGGGCCTCGGCACGACGGCGCCCAACAACCTGCATCACTTCGTGGGCTACGCGGCGGTGGGCTATTACGAAACGGATCGTCAGGCGGATTGAATCAGCCAATGAGTGAACGAATCAATATGCAACTAGGAGGTACGGAATGAAAACCAAGATCCCCGGACTGAAACCCGCGGCGCTGTGGAAGCACTTCTTCGCCTTGGCCGCCATCCCCCACTGCTCGAAGCACGAGGCCCAGGCGGCCCAGTACGTGCTGGCCCAGGCCCGGCGCCTGGGGCTGCCGGCGCGGCAGGACGCGGCGGGGAACGTGATGGTGACCAAGCCGGCCAGCGATCCCGCCAAGACCGGCCCGGCGGTGGTGCTCCAGGGCCACCTGGACATGGTGTGCGAGAAGAACGAAACCACCGCCCACGATTTCGCCAAGGAAGGGATCCATCCGGTGCGGGACGGGGATTACATCCGCGCCCAGGGGACCACCCTCGGCGCCGACAACGGCATCGGCGTGGCGGCGGCCCTGGCGGTGATGGAGGCCAAGGATCTGGTCCACGGCCCCATGGAGTTTCTCTTCACCATCGACGAGGAGACCGGGCTCACCGGCGCCTTCCAGCTCGGCGCCGACATGCTCACGGGCAACCGGATGCTCAACCTCGACAGCGAGGAGGAGGGCGCCGTCTACATCGGCTGCGCCGGCGGCATGGACACGGTGGCCACCAGCCCCGTCCGTACGGTGCCGCTGCCGGCCGGCCGGGCCGTCTACCGCCTGAAGGTGGCGGGGCTCAAGGGCGGCCACTCCGGACTGGACATCGCCACCGGGCGCGGCAACGCCATCAAGCTGGCGGCGCGGATCCTGTGGACGCTGCGGCGCCAGTTCACCGTGGACATCATGACCCTGACCGGCGGCTCCAAGCGCAACGCCATCCCGCGCGAAACCTTTGTGACCGTGGCGCTGGAACCGGGGCAGGTGGCGGCCGTGGCGCAGGCGCTCCGCGCGCTGGAAACGGACATCCGCTCGGAGCTCGGCTCGGCCGACCCCGACTGCCAGATCCTGTTCGAGCCCCACACCTCGAACCTGGAGCGGATGCTCGACGCGGCCGATGCCGAGCGGGTGGTGCAATTCCTGTACGCCGGCCCCCACGGCGTCATCGCCATGACGCCGGACATCCCGGGCCTGGTCCAGACCAGCACGAACCTGGCCATCGTGGAGCTGCTGCCCGATCAGGTGCGCGTCTCCATGAGCCACCGCTCCTCGGTGGAGAGCCACAAGAAGGACGTGGGCCGGATGGTGGCCGCCTACTGCGCCCTGGCCGGCTTCGCGGTGGAGCAGGGTTCCGGCTACCCCGGCTGGAAGCCCAACCTGCAGTCGGCGCTCCTGAAGACCGCCATCGAGGTGCACCAGAAGACGTTCCGCAAGAAGCCGGAGATCAAGGCGATCCACGCCGGCCTCGAGTGCGGCATCATCGGCGAGAAGTACCCGGGTATGGACATGATCTCCATCGGCCCCATCATCCTGGGCGCCCACTCCCCCGACGAGCGGGTGAGCATCCCGTCGGTGGCCCACTTCTGGAAGTACCTGAAGGCGATGCTGGCGGAACTGTAGCCCGGACGCTGAACCGTTTCACAGCCATCTGAAAAACGGCGGGATCCTCCCGCCGTTTTTTTCGTGAAAACCCGTACCGCGCTTCGTACCGCGCGTTCGACGAACGCACCGAAAAAAACCGTCTGTAAACTCTCAACTTTCAACCCTCAACTTTCAACCCTCAACGCTCAACCCTCAACGCTCAACCCACGGTATTCAGCCCCAGGATGTCGAGGATGTCAGGAGCGAGGCGGGACCAGTCCAGTGTCTCGGCGACGAACTGTCTCCCGGCCGCCGTGCGGGCCGCGGCCTCGCCGGTAACCGCCGCGGACAACCCCCGCTCCCAGCCTGGTTCGTCATCGGCCACAGCGATGAAGTCCCCGAAGTCGACGGCGTCGGCGGACGGGTTGGCCACCACGGGCAGGCCGGCGGCCAGGTATTCGCGGATCTTCATGACGGCACGGTAGCGGTTGGCGCCCTCGGGGCGCAGGTAGTGGAAGCCCGCCCGGCAGGACTCCAGGATGGCGGGAACGGCGGCGTGGTCGACGTAGCCGGCGAAGCGGATGCGATCACCCAGTCCGGCGGCCTGTTCCCGAAACTCTGCCAGCCGCACGCCGTGGCCCAGCACCAGCAGGCCCCAGTCGGCGTGACGCGCCAGGATCCGCCCCAGGGCGGGAAGCACGTCCCCGAAATCAGAGGTGATCCCCAGCGAGGCCATGTAGACGATCGTCTGGTAGCGGCCGGTGAACACGGCGATTTCCGGCGGCAGCGGCGCCGTGGGGGCGGCGAAGACGTCCATGTCCACGCCCTGTGTGATGCGGCGGAGCCGCTCCGGCGGCACACCGGCATTCGTTTGGAGATATTCCTGCAGCGGCGCCACGTGATAGGAAACGGCGTCGAAGCGGCGCGGCCAGCGCCGGAACCAATGCCGGACCAGGCGCCGCTGCAGCCCCGGCGGATAGTATTCGAAGTCGAGGTCGTCCACGTCCAGGACGATCCGGGCGCCGCCCCGGGCGGCGGCCAGCGCCGGCAGTACCGCGTTCGGCATGGGCTTGAGCGCGTACACCGCCCGCCACGGCCGGCTCCGGGCGATCCGCCGGCCCCGCCACGTCGCCCGCAGCACCGCCGCCGCCAGGCCCAAAGCGGACGGCCCTACGATTGCCGGGGTTGCTGCCTTCGCTCCGACGGAGGGAACTTCGGTTGCCGCCGTACCCCCTTTCCTCTCTACGACTGAACCTGAAACCGCGGCGGAAGGCGCGGCTGGCGGGAGGTCATCGGTTGGCGGGAGGTCATCGGCTGGCGCAAACGAGTTTTTGTTCGCTACATCTAGTGAACGATGCAATTGCCTGCCGCCCCAGCGGCTTTCGGGAATGCCCACGTAGTCGATGCCGGGATGCGTCCGGGCCGGCAACCCCGTCGGCAGCCGTTCCACGAAGGTCACCGGCCACCCGGCGTCGGCGACGACGCGGGCCATGTTCCAGAACCGCACCCCCGACCCGCTGTCGGTGGTCAGGGCGGATACAAAGAGAATGCTTCGGTCCATGGCGAGCCTGTTCACGTCGAACCCGGGTTGTTGCCGGGACATGGCCGCCACAGGTCTCGAATCGCACTCAGACGCAGGTTAACAATTTGCATGGCGATTCGGGCAGACGACCATCTGCGTTTCACGAACAACGCGTACCCGATCTGCCGCAGCGCATCCCAAACAATCTTAGCCACGAACGGAATAACGTATGCTCGGCCGTTTTTTTGATAGGCGCGTCCTCCCCAGTAAAACCAGCGATGGACCAGGGCGAGTAACGATTCGCGGTCATCGTGTCGGTGGTGGTACACTTTCAGTTCGGGATTGTAGACCAGCCGGCAGCCGGCAGACTTCAAACGAAACGATAGGTCGAAATCTTCGCCGTTAGTGCGGAATTCGGGATCGAACCCCCCGATTCGGCTCAGCGCATCCCGGCGGTAAGCGCTGCAGAGGCCGAACAGTACGGGCGCCGGGTCGAGTCGTCGCGAACCCAGGCTTTGGCTGAAGAAACGCTTCCGAAACTCATCGTACTCGTTCTGAATGTTCACCTCAATCCCCTGGCCACCCACTGCCACGATGTCTGATTCCGCCAATTCTGCCCGCAGCAGTTCCACCAATCGGCCATCAGCGCGGGCGTCCACGTCCAGGAAAAGGATGACCTCCCCATGGGCCAGCTGTAAGGCAAGGTTGCGCGTGGCAGCCAGACCCAGATTCTTTCCATTGGAATGGCAGCGGATGGGGAAGCGTCGGGCGATTTCCCCGCTGCCGTCGGTGGAGCCATCGTCGATGAACAGGATCTCGTCGGGGGGGATGGTCTGACTCAAGGCACTCTCCAGTGTGCCCTCCAGATAGGGAGCGCCGTTGTAGCAGGGAATCACGATGGAAACGGTGGGATGATCGCTGCTAGAGGAGCTGCCGGAGATGTTCTTCATTGTCTTGGATCCATCTCGCGATTTTGCGGAACGTATCCTGCGGGGAGCGCGACGGGGTCCAGCCCGAAAGCGCTCGGATTTTTGAGATGTCGGTCACGTAGTAAGGGATGTCGCCCGGGCGGATCTCGGCGACGGAGCGGATGTCGACGGTATTGCCCGTGGTGCTTCTCGCGAGTTCGGTGAGCTCGAGCAGCGAGACAGAACGCTCCGGACCGCCACCGACGTTGAACGTCAGACCATTGAAGCGGGCAAACGACTCGAGCTGGAGGCACAGGAGATCACAGTAATCGTCGATATCCAGGAAATCGCGGACTTGCTTGCCCAGGCCGCCGTACCCGATGTAATCCAGCGGGCGGCGGAAATGGTGGCGGATCAGCCACAGCGCGATCAGACCCTGGTCGGCCTTGGCCATCTGCCACGGTCCGGTGAGGATGCCGCACCGGTTGATCACGTACGGGAGGTTGAACGCCGCGTGGTATTCGGCGGCGAGGAGCTCCACGCTGAACTTGCTGGCGCCATAAAGGGACCGGTGGCCGTCGAGGGGAAACTCTTCGGTGATGCCGCGGCTGCTGATCCCGGTCAGCGACTGGCGGGCGGCGGGAACAAAGCGGGTGGCTTCCTCCTCCAAGCCGATCTGGAGGAGTTTGTCGATGGGGTAGATCCGGCTGGACGAGATGAAGAAGAACGCCGCTCCGAGGCGCCGGCACAACTCCAGGCAGTTCACCGCCCCGTTCAGGTTGGTCTGAATGGTGTAGCGAGGCGTCTGATAGCCCGCCAGGACCGACGGTTCGGCCGAGCACTCCAGCAAGAGGTCGATTCCGGAGATTTCCAGGTCCTCGTTGCAACGGATGTCCCCGTGGACGAACGGGATCCCGGCGCGACTCAGGCGGGCCAGGTTGAACTCGCTGCCGCGCCGTTTGAGATTGTCCAGGCAGGTGATGCGGAGACCGTCATAACGTTGCTTCAGGTGGATGGCCAGATTGGAGCCGACGAAGCCCGCCCCACCCGTAATCAGGACATGCTGAAAAGGAAGGCTCATACAAAATGGCCGTGGTCGCAGATTTCCCGGATGGTTCGGTCGATATCGTAGGTGAAATTCCAGCCGGGGTAATGACTCCTGAATTTGTCCACGTTTGAGATGTACCAGATGTGATCGCCGATCCGGTTCTTGTCGATGTATTCCACGTTTGCCTTCTTGCCCACCACCGCTTCGATTTTCGCGATGGCCTCGGTCATGGACACATTGGCGAACCGCGCCCCGCCGATGTTGTAAACTTCGCCGCAGCGGGGATGCTGGTGGAAGTGCCAGAAGGCGTCCACCAGGTCCAGGGAGTGGATGTTGTCGCGGACCTGCTTGGCCTTGTAACCGAAAATATAATACTTTTTCCCGGTGGCAATGCACTTGGCCAGGTAGGCGAGGAAGCCGTGCAATTCCGCACCGCTGTGGTAAGGGCCGGTGAGGCAGCCGCCGCGGAAGATGGCGGTCTTCATGCCGAAGTAGCGGCCATATTCCTGGGCCAGCACGTCGGCGGCCAGCTTGCTCGCCCCAAAGAGGCTATGGGTGCTCTGGTCCACAGACATGCTCTCATCGATCCCGTCGTGGAAGGGGTGGCCGGGCGGCAGTTCCCAGCGCGTCTCCTGTTCCACCAGGGGCAGGGCATTGGGCGCGTCGCCATAGACCTTGTTGGTGGAGGTATAGATGAAGGTTGATTCGGGCCGGAACTGTCGGGTGGCCTCCAGGAGGACGAGGGTGCCATGGGCGTTGATGGTGAAGTCGGTGAGGGGCTCACGGGCCGCCCAGTCGTGCGAGGGTTGGGCGGCTGTGTGGATGACCAGTTCGAAATCCGCATCCCGAAACAGCGCGTTGATCCCATCCGCATCTCGGATGTCCAGCGCAAAGTGCCGGTAAGTGCGGATCGACTTGCAAAGCTCTTCGATGCGCCAAGCCGTACTTGCCTCGCTGCCGAAGAAATACCGTCGCATATCGTTGTCGATCCCGAAGACGTCGTACCCCTGGGCGGCAAAGAATTCCACGGCTTGGGAACCGATCAGACCGCCGGAGCCGGTGACCAGTACAGCACCCATTTGCACTCCTCCCACAGAAGACAGCTTGCAATTCCCGGCTATTCTAAGCCGTAATTACTTTGCAATCAAGATAGTTGAAAGAATAGGGACTCTATTGCGATTCGGGTGTGGTGGGTCGTCTCGGATTTAACCACGCACCGAGACGGTGAGGCAGCAAAGAATGCAGGACGCTCTTTTCACTCTGTGACCAGCAGTACCGCCACAGAACCCATCCATAGCCGCCAAGATAGAGCAAACCTTGGGTGACGGTTAGCGGAAGAGACGGCCAGGATGGAATCAAAACCACAGCAGGGAACAAGCCGACCAGCAGCACTTTGGAGACTCGGGACAAGTAGTTGGCACGGGATTCCAGTCGGATAATCCTGGTCACCAACCAAATATTGACCGCCGATCCCACGAGTTGAACAGCAACCGCGACCGCCAATGCACCTGCGATTCCTAGCGTCGGGATGGCAATAACGTTCAGACCGATCGTCGCCAACGCCATGGTGACGGCCAGGGTAGCATCGATGCGCGGCCGCCCGATGCCGCGTGAGGTGAATGAGGATGCAGTCCCGAGAGTACTGATCAGCCACGCCACACTCAAGATGCGCAACGGCAGGACTGCGAGCTGATAATCCCCAGCCAGCCAGAACAGGAAAATCCGGTCCGCAAATGCGAACAGGGTGACGGCTACGGGCAGAGTCACGCTCAGGATCAGGATGGTGGAAGATGTGTACAGTTCTCGCACACCGTCGAGATTGTCCTCGCTGTGCAGCTGAGAGACAAGGGGGAACATGGCGCCGTAGACAAGACTGGCAATGAGCCATATTTGTGATGCCAGTTGGTTGGCCACAATGTAGTAAGTCACGATCCCGACCGGCAGGTACATGCTTAGCATCGGGACATTGCACTGAAAAATGACCAGGAAGCTCAAGCCACCGATCGTGGACGGTACCGCGTAGCGGATCAGCGTCCGGATCTCACTCCGATCGAACCAGCGCCAGGACAACCTGAAATCGGGGAACACTCGTTTCAGCAGGCCGATGTTTGCGGTGAAGCCGATCGCATTGAAGGCGGCGTAGGCGAGAATCAATCCCTCGAGACCCCATCCCAAGCTCAGCGCAATCAGCATGGCCGCCGAAGAGACGGTGGCCTGCAGAATCAAAACCCGGTTCAGCAGATCGAGCCGCTGCAATCCCCTCAAGGCGGAGGCAAACGTGCTCAGCGGCAGATTGACGGCGAAGCTGGCGGCAAGCACATAGAACACGAACTGCGCGCCCGCTGCAATCTGATCAGGAATCTTGAAGGTTCCCAGCAGCGTGAAACGGGTGAACAGCACGAGCGAGGCGCCAGTGACCAGACCCATCACGATGAAGACAAAGAATGTGCTGTTGATGATTCGATTGCGTCGGTCTGGATCGGTACAGGCTGACAGGTTTTTCGTCACCGAATCGCCCAGTCCCAGGTATAGGTATTCCAGGTAATTGATGATCAACAGCGCGAGCATAAACACCCCGTAAGCATCGTTGGCCAGATGGACAATGATGTACGGCGTCACCAACAGCGACAGGATCGCCCGCCAGCCATATGCCAGGTAGTTGTAAAGGGTGTTCTTTGCGGCGATTGCGGCACGCTCGCTCATCAGTTCCTCTATCGTCCGGTCGTCGGCGACGGTATTCCGGTTCGATTCAGCAGATTGGCATTCAACAGTTCGGCGACCCGACCTAGGTTGAACTCGGCCTCGATTCGCTGACGTGCCTGGACACCCATTGCGGCGATTGCACCCGGGTCATTAGCGAAGCGAATGATGGCGTCACGAAACTCGTCTGCTGAATGGGCCACGAAACCGTCAAGGCCATGCCGGATGAAGCACGGCGCCTCTCCCACAGCGGTCGCAATGACTGGTCGGCCCGCCGCCATGTACTCAAATAGTTTGGTCGGACTTTTGGATCGTTGGAAATCGTTCGGATTCACCAGCGCATACAGCCCGACATGGATCGTCCCCAAGTAGGCCGGTACCGCATCCGGCTGAATCCAGTCTCCGATCCTCACCGGCAAGGTGGGAAACTGGGCGGCCAACATCTCTTGCATCTGGTCGCGGCCGATCGTTCCCAAGGGATTGTAGCCGATCAGGCACTCCAGCACCACGGGGTGGTGGATCTGCGGCAGGGCCGCTTGAAACGACTGCAGCACAAACCGAACATTGGTCAGCGAGTCCTCGTCGAAGACGGTGCCGATCCAGGCAAACCGAATAACCGCCGATTCGGACGGGAAAGATCGGTCGGTGAAGAGACGCTCGTCAACGAATGTGGGGATCAACAGCGGCGCAGGAAAGTAACGTTCGATCAGTTTCTGGATGGGGGTGCTGGCGACGATGCACCCATCGGCGAGATGGCAAAAAATGGGTAGCAGCCAACGTATTCGCAACGGGGGAAGATAGGCGTAGTGTTCGAAGATCCAGTCGTCGATATCCAGCCATACCGTGGCTCCGCTGGCCAATCGATAGAGCACCGTCGCCCAGGTGTGGTAATTCGGTCGCTGGTCGATGACCAGGCCGATCCGATGCGTCCACATCCGGAAGAAGGACCGGATGATCGCTGCAGCCAGTTCAACCTTGAACGGGTGTCGGTCAGGCAAACCCGGAAACTTGAAGATATGATCCCAGTAAGCGAGAACGTCACACCGATAGGCTGGGTGGGTTTCCTGCAGTCGGCGGGCGAATTGATAGCATCGAAGTCGGGTTGGCGCGACATGAAAACCTTCGTGGGAATGGAACAGAACGTGGTTTGGACAATTGCGACGTCGAGCGCGGAAAAACGACAGTGGGAGAACAATTCCCACTAAGAACGCGCCAAGGCAGGCCAGGGCCAGCAGAACATCCAGAGGCCAGACCATCAGTCGGCCGATACGTCGAAGACCGGATCCTACTCTCATTGTTCTTTTCGATCCAGCTCCCTGAACATGTCGATCAGGCGATTGGTTTGGCTGATCAGACTGAACTCGTTGACAGCTTTCTGCCGGGCGCGGTCAGCCATCGCCGTCCAGTGCTCCCGGCTTTCAAGCACCTGGGCCAACCGCTCCGCGCCTTCGCGGACCTGATCGAACAGAATGCCGTCCTGTCCGTCGGTCACCACCCAGTCGGCCTCCGAGCCGCGCCCGCACACTGGGACGACACCACAAGCCATGTACTCGAAAAGCTTGGTCGGACTTTTCGACCGCACCCAGGGTGTGATCTCGGGAAAATAGAAGATGCCGGCGTGTGCCTGGCTCAGCCACCGAGGCATTTCGTGTGGATGAGTGTTTGTGACCAGTTCGATGCAGTCGGCCGCCGATTGTTCCCGGATGACCTTGGCCAACCGGGGGAGGTAATTCCCGTACGCCAGAAGGAGGAGACGCACATGCGGGGTAATGGAATGGAGCTCGCCGAAAAATGCCAGAACCCCGCGGGCCGCATCGAGGGTTGTGTCGTCGAAAACGCCTCCGCTCCAGGTCAATACCGGAGCCTCCAGCCAGCCAGCCTGCAGGCGCTCAACCGAAGGAGGACGAAACCGTTCCGTGTCGACGCCGGTGTGCACCAGATAAACTTTCGCGTTGAACGCACTCATCCAGTCAAACAGGTAGTGGCTTCCGGTTACACAAGCGTCGGCAGAGCGTAACGTTCTCCGGATCACCCGATTTTGCCAACAGTCGGGCCGTTGGAGTTGGTACTCCAAATCATCGAAATCCACCACCCGCTTGCAACGCTTCAGCGCTGCGACGATCCACGGCGCCAGACAATGATAATTGATCTTCTGAAGAACGAAGATGGAACGAGACGGAACTTTCAGCAGTCGAGGGAGAGCACGCAAGTTCAAGGAGAGCTTCTCCCAGGCGCCCATCAAGGGCAGGTTCACCCCATGCTGACTCGCATGCAGATCGTCCCGGTAGGATAGTGTCTCGGCTGAGTAGCCCCGGTTGGCCAACTCGCGGGCGAAACTGAAGCAGCGAACGCGGGCGGTGGGCAGATCGAAACCGTCCTGGGCGATAAACAGAATTCGGGAGTGCGTGTCACACATGCTTCGGTGCGAAGGCCATCTTCCAGAGATAGTGCATGCTGCGTACGGGATGCCGCACCGCCTCGGAGAAAAAAAAGAAGAACCGGCGGAAGAAGCTCTTGCGCAAGCTGTGCATCTGCCAGCGGAGATAGGCCACCCTGAGCGCCTCAGCCAGATCGGCCCGGCTGAGGGTGTCGGTCTCGAACACCGCCTGCGATCCGCCGTCGTACTCTCGCCAGTCCTTCGTGAGAATGCGACCCTCGCGGTCCAACGTGTCGAAATACTCGCTGCCCGGATATGGGGTGACAATCGAAAATTGAACAGAGTCCGGATTGAGTCGGATGGCGTCGTCGATTGTCTGGTTGATCGTATCCTTTGTCTCGCCAGGCAGGCCGAAGCAGAAGGTCAGGTGCACCTTGATCCCGAGCGACCGGGTGAGGCCGATCACCTCCTCGGCTTTCCTGAGGTCGAGCTTCTTCTTGGCTCTGTCCAGAATGGATTGGGTGGTGGATTCGATGCCATACTTCACGGCTGCGAGGCCGGCGGCCTTCATCCGTCTGAGCATGGCCTCGGTCATGGTATCGGCCCGGGCCATGACGGCCCAGGGAACATGGATCCCGCGGCGCAGGAATTCGTTGGCGATGTCGATTACGCGCTGCTCGCCGATATTGAACGTATCGTCATCGAAGTATATCGATCGTATGTTGTATCGCTCGAGGCTCTGTTCGATTTCATCGAGGATGTTTGCGGCGGAACGGACGCGGTAGCGGTGGCTTCCGTACATGACCTGGGGCCAGGAGCAGAATATGCACTGGAATGGACACCCACGGCTGGCTATGATCTGCAGACTGGGTCCGGGCAGCTCGCAGAAGAGGTCCTGGTATTGATCCATGTTCAAGAGGTGGCGGGCGGGAAAAGGGAGTTCGTCCAAATTCTCGATGAGGGAACGAGCCGGCGTACAGACGACCGAATCGCCATGCCGATAGATCAAGCCGGCCACTGAATCCAGGGATTGACCGCTCTCCAAGGCTTGGGCAAGCTCTAACGCTATGTGCTCGTACTCGCCAATCAGGACAGCGAAGATCCCTGAATGGTCCGACATGAAAGCCGGAGTGAACATCTCGGAGTGTGGCCCTGCTAGGGCGATTTTCAGATCGGGCCAGCGATTGCCGAGCGTACGGCACAGGTCCAGGTCCGAGTGGATGGAAGGGGTGGAGGTTTCAATGATGATCAGATCAGGCCGGAATGACGCCACATCGTTCAGAAAAACAGGCAGCGAATCTTTTTCCGCGATGCTGTCACGCAGCCGGACCGTGATGGTGTTTCGCTCGAGCAAGGCGGCGGTGTACGCCAAGAAGAAAGGAAACGGACAGTAAGAGGAAATCGAATCTTCAAAATGGGGCCAGCGTGAGCCGGCGCGAACCCCGTATCGGTCGTCCTTGCCCTCTTCCGTCCAGGGCGGATTGGCCAGATAGACTCTCATGAGAAGAACCTCTCCGGAGAGGAACCGCACTCCCGCATATTCCAGAATCCGGTAGGCATTGTACCGGAATTGACCGGGAATTTGCGACATCAATTCGAGCTTTTGCGAAGCGGGGTCCTACGGAAATCTAACCGGTGAAGTACTGAAGCAGCTCGCTGGCGGCGGCGGCGGGGTCGGGGGCGGCGCAGATGGCGCTGACCACCGACACGCCCGCCAGGCCGATTCCCCTCAGTTCACGCACGTTGCCGGTGTGAATGCCGCCGATGGCCACCACCGGGATGCGCACCGCGGCGGCGACGGCCCGCAGCCCCGCCGGACCCAGCAGCGGGTCGGTGTCCAGCTTCGTGCCGGTGGGGAAGGCGGGCCCGGCGCCGAGGTAGTCGGCGCCGCCCCGCTCGGCCGCCACGGCTTCCGCCGGCGTGTTGACCGAAATGCCGATGACCGCATCGGGACCGAGGATCCGGCGAGCGGCCTCGAGCGGCAGGTCCTTCTGGCCGAGGTGCACGCCGGCGCAGGGGACGACGGCGGCCACATCCACCCGGTCGTTGATGATGAGGGGAATGCCGGAGCCCGCCAGCGCCTCGCCCAAAGCCAGAGCCAGGCGGTAAAATTCGCCGCCTTCGATCTCCTTTTCGCGGAGCTGCACGCACGTCACCCCGCCGGCCACCGCCCGGCGGACCAGCTCCGGCAGCGGCAGATCGGGGCGCATCCGGCGGTCCGTGACCAGATAGAGCGCGAGACGGGCGGGATCACAGCGCATGGATCCGCGCCTCCTGTGCCGCCTCGACGGGCGTGATGCGGTACAGCTCGTCGAGCAACGCCGTCTGGAACGAGGCGGGGCCGGCCGGCGCGGCGGCCGCGGCGCGCTCGGCACACAGGCCGAACACGGCCAGCGCGGCGGCGGTGGCCTCGACATGGTCTCCGCGCCCCGCCGCGGCGAACGCGCCCACGAGCGCCGACACCGCGCAGCCCGTCCCCGTGACGCGCCCGAGGAGCGGATGGCCGTTGGCCACGGCCAGCAGGCGCCGCCCGTCGGTCACATAGTCGGTGGCGCCGGTCACCGCCGCCACCAGGCCGTGGCGCGTGGCCAGGAGGCCCGCCGCGTCGCGGGCGACTTCCGCGCCGTGGGCGGCGTCGACGCCGCGGGTGGCCTGGACGCCGCCGGCCACCGCCAGGATCTCCGAAGCGTTGCCGCGCAGGATGGTCACCGGCACTTCCGCCAGGATGCGCCGCGCGGTGTCGGTCCGGTACGCGGTGGCCCCGGCGCCCACCGGGTCGAGCACCACGGGGATGCCCTTCCGGGCGGCCGCCAGGCCCGCCAGCACCATGGCCTCCACCCAGTCGGGCGCCAGCGTGCCGATGTTGAGCACCAGGGCGTCGGCCAGGGCGGCCATGTCGGCGGCCTCCTCCCGGGCGTGGGCCATGACCGGCGCGGCGCCTACGCAGAGCAGAGCGTTTGCGGTGATGTTCATGACCACGAAATTGGTGATGTTATGGACCATGGGCCGGCGGGCGCGGACCTGCTCCAGCAGCTCGCCGACGGTCTGATTCAGCATGGTTGATCCCTCGTGTGATGATCCGCGGCGCCGGCCGGCATTCCGGCCCGATGAACGCCCGGCGGTCCTTCATTATATCTCACTCACTGCCCGTGATGGCGTATCGGTTGAATCGTCGTCGTATTCGTACTCGTGATCGCAATCGAGGCTCGAGGCTCATTCTCATCATGCGGACAACGGACATCGGAATTCGGACTTAGGACTTAGGAAATCGGATATCGGACCTGGGACCTGGGTTCTGCATCACAGGTCCTAAATCTCGATTAACATTCATTCATTCATCCATTCATCCATTCATCCATTCATCCATTCACCCATTCATCCATTCACCCATTCACCCATTCACCTTGGACCTCGATGACGATTACTAGCACGAACCTTCAAGGTCTTTCTCGGCCGATGGTCGCCATTCCGGGCGGACTGACCCGCGGCATCCGGCGCCGCGAGAAACGCTTGTCTTCCCGGGCGGCCCGGACTACAATGAGCGGCTTTCAACCCGACTGCGGGGGCTACCATGCGGCATATCCGAAGCCTGATCCTTGGCCTGATTCTGATCGCGGTCGCGCTGCCGGCCGCCGGCGCCTTCGGCCCGGCGGACGTGCAGGAACACCGCCTCGACAACGGCCTGAAGGTCCTGTTGGTGCGCGACGCCTCGATTCCCAACATCGCCTATTACACCTTCTTTCGGGTGGGCTCCCGCAACGAGCGGCCCGGCCTGACCGGAGTGTCCCATTTCATCGAGCACATGATGTTCAACGGCACCGCCGCGATCGGCCCCGGTGAATTCGACCGGCGGATGGAAGGGCTGGGCGGCAGCAACAACGCGTTTACCAGCGAGGACATCACCGCCTACACCGACTGGTTCCCGGCCGGCGGCCTGGCGGAGATGGTGGCCATGGAAGCCGACCGGATGCGGGGCATCAGCTTCGTGCCCGAGGTCTACGAATCGGAGCGGGGCGTGATCGCCTCGGAGCGTCGCATGGCGGTGGAGAACAGCAACGACGGCCTGTTGGACGAGCTGCTCCGCTCCACGGCCATCGCCGCCCATCCGTACCACTGGGGCGTGATCGGCTGGATGAGCGACATCCTGAGCTGGCGGCGTCCCGAGGTCATGGACTACTTCCGCCTGTATTACGCGCCCAACAACGCCGTGCTGGTGGTGGTGGGCGATTTCGAGCCGACGGCCGCGCTGGAGCTGGTCCGCCGGCATTACGGCGAGATCCCGGCCAGCCCCGAGCCGCCGCCGGTGACCACGCGGGAACCCGAGGCGGTGGCCGCCAAGCGCGTGCTGCTGCGCCGCCAGGCCATGACACCGCTCTTCAGACTGGCCTTCCTGGTGCCGGGGACAGGCGACGCCGACTACTTTGCCCTGCAGCTGCTGGACAACATCCTGCTGGAAGGGGAGAGCTCCCGCCTGTATCGCCGCCTGGTCCGCGAGGAGAAGCTGGCCACCGCCGTGACGGGCGGCATGCCGGACAACCTCGATCCCAATCTGTTCACTGTTGATGTCAAGCCGGTGGCGGGCGCCGACCCGGCCCGGATCGAAGCCGTGATCTGGGAGGAGCTGGAGCGGGTGCGCCGCGAAGGCGTGTCGGCCCGCGAGTACCAGAAGGCGCTGAACATGCGGCGGGCCGCCTTCTACGACGGCCTCGACAGCATCAGCGGCAAGGCCCTGCAACTGGGCCTGGCCGAGATGTACCACGGCGGCTGGCGCAACCTGTTCACCCTGGCTGACCGATACCGGTCCGTCCCCCACGAACAGATTCAGGCAGTGGCCCGGAAGTATCTCAATCCCCGAGCGGCCACGTTGGCCGTGCTCCAACCGGAGTAGACCGCCATGAAACACAGAACGACTCTCACCGGATGGCTGATTCTCGCGCTGGCCGCGTTCGCCGCGGCCAATGGTTTCCAGCTGCACCCCCCGGCGGAGCAGCGGCTGGACAACGGACTGACGGTGCTCATCCACCGCGACGATTCCCTGCCGGTGGTGCACGTCTCCTGCCTGCTTGTCGGCGCCGGCACCGCCTTCGAACCGGCCGATCGGGGCGGCCTGGCCGAGTTGACGGGGCGGCTGCTGCTCCGGGGGACCGCCGGCCTGAACGCCGACGCCCTGGCCGAGGAGCTGGACTTCCTGGGCGCCGCGCTCGAGGTGGAGACCGACGCCGAGCACATCCGGCTCAGCGGGCGGTGCCTCGCCGAGCACCTGCCGCGCCTGCTGGAGATCCTGGCGGGCAGTGTGATCGCGCCGCAGCTGGCCGAGGAGGAGTTCATCAAGGAACGCAACCGGCAGCTGGAGCAGGTGCGCGCCATCAAGGACAATCCCGGCGAGGTCATCGCCCTCTACGGCCGCCGGGCGTACTTCGGCGAACACCCGCTCGGGCGTTCTGTCATGGGCACGGAGGCCTCCCTGCCCATCATCGGCCACACCGACGTCCGGCAGTTCTACCGCCGGCACGTCCGCCCGGACCGCTGCATCCTGGCCGTGGTGGGGCATTTCAATCCTGAGGAACTCGCCACCCGGCTGCAGGCCACGCTGGGGGCGTGGCCGAAGCCGGACGAGGAGGCGCCCGGCCTGGCTCTGCCGCCGGTCCCGCCGGCGGAGCCGGTCCGACTGCTGGTGAACATGCCCGAGGCGACCCAGGCCAATTTCATGATGGTCGGGCGGGGCCTGCCGCTGGGCGATCCGGGGGAACCGGCGGCGGAGGTGCTGAACACCATCTTCGGCGGCCGCTTCACCTCATGGCTCAACACCGAGCTGCGGATCAAGCGCGGCCTGACCTACGGCGCCCACAGCGATTTCGAATCCTGGCGCGGCGCCGGCATGTTCGAGCTCAATTCCTACACCCGTAGCGAGGCGATCGGCGACATGCTGGACATCACCCGGGATCTGCTTCACAAGGCGCGGCGGCAGGGATTCGCCGCGGACGAGGTGGCCAGCGCCCGCACGTACATCCTGGGCCAGTTCCCGCCCCGGTTCGAGGGGGGGGCCGCCAAGGCCGATGCGTACGTGCGGCTGGCGGCGGGCGGACTGGGCTTTGACCACTACGCCCGGTTCCTGGATGCAGTCGGCACGGTGTCACCGGATGCCGCGAACGCCGCCGCCAAACAATATCTCCCGAGCGATGCCTATGTCCTCGTGGTCCTGGGCAAGGCCGAGGCGATCCGGAAGCAGCTCGAAAAATTCGGCAACTTTCATGTGATCGACGTCAGCGCGCCGGGATTCAACTAGACGGTGAATTGGTGAGTCGGGAAACGGGAGACGCCAAACGTTAAACGTCAGGCGAACGGGAAGACCCGAACCGCGAACCCCGAGCCGCAAGCCCCGAATTCCGATGTCCGCGCTACGGGAACAAGCCTCGAGCCTCGAGTCCCGAGCCTCGATTACGATCACGATCACGATTACGAATCACGATCAACTATCAACCATCAACCATCAACCATCAACTCCCCATGGCAAATGATCCAGGTCCACATTCCCGCCTGAGAGAATGATGCCCACCCGCCGGTCCCGGAACACCTCGGGGTGCTCCAGGATCGCCGCCAGCGGCACCGCGGCGGACGGCTCCACGACGATCTTCATGCGCTCCCAGATCAGGCGCATGGCCCGGATTATGCCGGCTTCGCTGACGGTGAGGATCCGCTCCACCAGCCGGCTGATGATGGGGAAGGTTTGATCGCCGAGCGACGTGCGCAGTCCGTCGGCCACGGTGACCGGATCGAGGGAGGGGAGGATCCGGCCCGCCTGGAGCGATCGGCAGGCGTCGTCGGCGGCCGCAGGCTCGCCGGCCAGCACCCGGATGCCGGGCGCGACGCCGGTGGCGGCAACGGCCGTGCCGCTGAGCAGCCCGCCGCCGCCCACCGGGGTGATGACGATGTCGAGCGCCGGCGCGTCGGCCAGCAGCTCCAACGCCGCCGTCCCCTGACCGGCGATGACGCGTGGGTTGTTGTACGGATGGATGAAGACGGCGCCGGTGGCCGCAGTCACCTCGGCCAGCGTCGTCTCGCGCGCCGCCAGGGTGGGCTCGCAGAACACGATCCGGCCGCCGTAGCCGGCCACGGCCGCCTGCTTCACCGCCGGCGCCGTGCGGGGCATGACGATGTGCGCCGTTGCGCCCCGCAGCCGGGCGGCCAGGGCCAGGGCGGCGGCGTGGTTGCCCGACGAGTGGGTGGCCACGCCCCGGCGGAGCTCCGCCTCGGACAGGGAGAAGACGGCGTTGCACGCGCCGCGGAACTTGAAGGCACCCACCTTCTGCAGGTTCTCGCACTTGAAGTGGAGCCGGGCGCCGGCCAGCGCGTCGAGGCCGGCGCAGGTGAGCACGGGGGTGTGGTGGGCGTACGGGCGGATCCGCTCGGCGGCGACCCGCACGTCCGCGAGCTTCGGCGTCAGATCGGCCGGATCAACGGTGGACGTGTCGGCAGGTTGATCGTTCATGGGCGCACTCCTCGTTCAGACTGGCGGCAGCATTGTAACCCATGTTGCGCAACCTTCGGACAACCGTCTCCGGTGTGAGCTGCTGCTGGCAAGACGGGTGGAACCTGTTTCGCGCCGATCCGTATACTCTGCCAGTCTGACCATGGGAGGAGCACGCATGATGGACCGTCGCGAAGTGTGCCTCAAGGCGGCGGGCGTTGGGCTGGCGGCCGGATGCCTGGGAGTTGGCGGCGCGGGCGCCTGCCTGGCCCAGACGGCCGCGGGCGAGCCGCCGAAAACGCCGTGTGAGAAACGGCTGGAATGGACCGAAAACTGGACCCGGCGGTTCTTCGAGACGCTGGACGGGCAGGTGGACGAGGCGACGCGCCGCCGGCTCATGACCGCCAACGGCCGGGCCTGCTACCGGGAGTCGCACGCGGGCCGGGAGGTCCAGCCAATGCCGGCGGACGAACTCGTGGCCAGGCTCCAGTCCTGGGCCGGGCCGGAAGGCTGCCGTCGAGAGGGCGACGCGGTCTATTTCACCTACAAGGCGGGACCGGACGGGGGCTGCCTGTGCCCGCTGGTGCAGAAGGGGCCGGCGGAACTGTCGCCCACCTTCTGCCTCTGCTCGGTGGGGTACGTGACCCAGCTGTTCGAGACCGGCCTCGGCCGGTCGGTCCGCGTGGAGTTGCTGGAGTCGCTCCGGACCGGTGGCAAGGCCTGCCGCTTCAAGATCGACCTGGCCTGAGGCTGAGAAAGCCGGTCAGCCGGCCGGAGACGCCGCCGCCGGCAGCGCCCGGCGCCCGCCCGCCTCGAACCGGTTGGGTCTTGTCCCAATCTTCACTTGGCGAACGCCCCGCGGGTGTGATGAAATAACCTGCCCAAGCCATGGGCAGGGAAGGATCCATGACCGCAACCCCCGAAGTGCTCGTCACCGTCACCCGCAGCGGCCGCGTGGAATGCCGCCACCGCGGCAGTGTCGCTGTCGTGGACGGCGGCGGCCGCCTCGTCCGCGAGATCGGCGACCCCGGCACGGTCACCTACATGCGCTCGGCCGCCAAGCCGATTCAGGCCCTGGCGGTGGTGGCCAGCGGCGCGGCCGACCGCTTCGCCTTCACCGACGAGGAGCTGGCGGTCATGTGCGCCTCCCATTACGGTGAGCCGGACCACCGGCGAGTGGTGGCGTCGATCCTGACGAAGGTCGGATTGGAGCCATCAGCGCTGCACTGCGGCACCCCGCCGTCGATCCGGGCCGAGATCGCCCTGGCGCAGGCCCGGGCGGGGGAAGCGCAAACGCCGCTGGTGAGCGACTGCTCGGGCAAGCACGCCGGCATCCTGGCGGTGTGCATCCATCGCGGTTTTCCCGTAGCCGGGTATCACCGGCCCGACCACCCGGTCCAGCGGATGATCCGCAACATCCTGGCCGCGGTGAGCGGCGAGCCGGAGGCGTCGATCGGGGTGGGTGTGGACGGCTGCTCGGTGCCGGTGTTCGCCCTGCCGCTGCGACAGATGGCGCGGGCCTACGCGCGGCTGGCGGAGCCGTCCGGCCTGCCGCCGGAACTGGCCGCCGCGGCCCGGCGGATCGCCGGCGCCATGACCGCCCACCCGTTCATGCTGGCCGGCACCGGCGGTTTCTGCACCGCCCTGGCCGCCGCCGGAGGCGGCCGCTGGGTGAACAAGCTCGGCGCCGAGGGAGTCTACTGCCTCGGGGTGAAGGAGCCGAACCTGGGCATCGCCCTCAAGATCGAGGACGGCGCGCTCCGGGCCGTGCCGCCGGCGGCGATGCGCGCGCTGGCGCTGCTGGGCCTGCTCTCGCCGGAGGACGTCGCGGCTCTGGCCGAGTTCGCGGCGGTGCCCAACCGCAACGACCTGGGTGAGATCGTCGGCGAGCTGAGCGGCGTGTTCTCACTGACCGTGGGTTAACCGGGCGAATTCAGATCCAATTTCCCACGAACTCCACGTGAACCAATCCGCCGGTTCCCGGTCGCGGCGTCAGAACAGGATGTGAACCACCAACCAGACGGACAAGGCGACGAGCATGATGATCCCGCCGGCCACTACCGCCAGCAAAATCATGCACCCGCGTTCACCCTGCGCGCTCAATGTCGGCACGCCGTGCACGTCGCGGTAGCACTCGTCGTCGTGAAGCCCCTCCCAGTGCCGGCGCGCCTCCTCGATGTCATCATCCGAAGCGGTTTGCGCCGGATCAGCCGGCAGTTCATCAGCCATTCTATGTGTCCCCCTTGGTGGTGGTTCCCGGCGTCAGTGATTCTGTCGGGTGGCCGTAGTCGTTCGTGATAATGCGATTGTTTGTCCGCGTGGTGATTGATGTCGCGCGGGGGAGAACGACTCCCGTGACGCGCGTGAAACGCCGGCCGTCATCACCACGCGCGTATCACGAGTGGCAACGACCGATGAAAAATGATCAACGATCAGAATGACGGTGTCCGCCGGGCGATCCTCATACCTGCCGGCTCAGCGCCTCGGCGAGCCGCCGCCCGAGCCCCAGCGCCGCCTCCTGCTCGCTGGCCTTGGCCAGCGAGCCGTCGGGGTTGAAGGCCTTGTGGGCGAAGGGCACGACCAGCTGGTCCGGCAGCACCAGCACGGTCAAATGGTTGAGGAACAGCCGGAGCAGCATCAGGCTGCGGATGCCGCCGAAGCCGCCCGGCGAAGCGGCCATGAGGACCGCCACCTTGCCCTTGAATGCCATCAGGCCCGGCTCGTCGTCGCTCTCGGCGCGGGAGGCCCAGTCCAGGGTGTTCTTGAGCAGCGGCGTGAAGGCGCTGTTGTACTCGGGCGAGGCGATGAGGAACCCGTCATGGGCGGCGAGCAGCCGCTTGAAGGCGCGGGCGTGCTCCGGCATGCCGTCGCGGTCTTCCAGGTCCTGGTTGAAGAACGGCATGGGATAGTCGGCCAGGTTGACGAGGGTGACCTCGGCGCCGGCGGCCCGGGCGCCGGCGGCGGCGATGCCGACGAGCCGCTGGTTGAACGACTCGGCCCGGGCGCTTCCCGAGAAGGCAAGGATTCTGGGCATGGCGGTGTCCTCCGGTTGGATTTGCCCTATTGTACCGCGAAAGTCCGGCGTCTGATGCGATGTCAATTTCGGGTGAACATTGTCAGGTGTGGCGGTGTACATGCTTGCGCCCGGGGGAACGGCACTGTATCATAGACGTTTTGTGACACGCCCCGGTGGCGCCGTCGTCCCATTCGATCGCTTGGATGCCGTATGGCCGGGCACTCAGACAACGTTTCGCACCACCAACTGGCCGGCTGGATGCGGGGAGCCGCGGACGCGGTGGTGGTTGCCGTTCCGCTCCTGGTAGTCCCCGGCCTGGCGACGCCGTTCTCGACACCCAAAACCATCGTGATTGCGGCCTGGGCGGCGCTCGGTCTGGCGGCGGTCGTCCGGGCGCGGATCAACCCGCTGGCGCGACTGGACCCGGTGCTGTTCGCCCTTCTGGCCTGCTGGCTGGGGGCCGTCGCCCTGTCGGCCCTGACGGGCGCCGCGGCGTCCCCGGCGGCGCTCCTGGCGGCCGTACTCCCGGCGGCGGCATTCATCGTGCTGTTAGGATTGCGCCCGGAACCGGATGGGCTGATGCGCGCCGCGGCCGCCGCCGGACTGGCGGTGGCCCTCGTCGCCGTGTTGCAGTGGGCCGGCGCCGATCCGTTCCGCCTGTTCGGGTGGACGGGGCCGGCGGGCGGCTCGGACCGGCTGCGGGTGTTCGCCACCCTGGGCAATCCCAACTTCGTCGCCGCGTGTCTCACCGCGGCCCTGCCCGCCGTTTGGGCGGCGGCGCGGACACTGGCGCCGCGGTGGCGTCCGGCTCTCATGCTGCCGGGTGGCGCCCTGGTGGCCGGCGGAATCCTCGCCACCGGCTCCCGTGCCCCGGTCGCGGCCGTGCTGGCCTGGGCGGGCTGGGCCCTGCTCCGCGGCGCGGCGCGCCGGCCCCGGCTGGCGCCGGGACTGGCGCTGGGGCTGGCGGCGGCGGGTGCGCTCGTGGTGGCGTTTTCGACGGCCCGGCCGCTGGACGAGACCGTGCGGGGGCGTGTTCATATCTGGCGCACCGCGCTGGCCCACGTGACCGAGGCGCCATGGCTCGGCTTCGGCCCGGGCGGATTCGAGCTCTTCTACCCGCGCTGGGAGACCGATCGGCTCGCGGCCGCAGGGACCGACCGGCGGTTCGCCGGCCTGTCGGCTCACGCGCACAACGACTATGTGGAGGCGCTGGTGGACCACGGCGTCATCGGACTGATGCTGTTCGTGGCATTCCCGGCGGTGATCCTGTGGCGATTCGCGGCCGCCCGTCAGGCCGAACCGACCGTGGCCGCCGAGGGAGCGGCCGCCGGGGCGGTGGGTATCCTGGCCGTGGCCTTCGTGGATTTCCCATTTCACCGGCCGACTGAAACGTTTTTCTTCTGGCTCTATCTAAGCATCGTATGCGACATGATCCTATCGTTTCCGACGGCGCCGGTGGAATCGCAGGCGGTCACCCGGCGTGCCGCTCCAGAAGCCAACACAGGAGGACCCGTATGAGTGGTAGTCTGATTCGCAAGGTGGCCGTGGCCCTGGTGGGCCTGGCTCTGGTGCTCGGGTTTGCCCGGGGGGCATTGACGAAGTTTCAGCAGGAGCGCCGGGCGATCGTCGCCAAGGCCGAGGCGGAGCGGGAACGGCTGGGGATCAACGACCGGAAGACGCTGTACGCCAAGTATCCGACGCCGGAAATCGGATTGGTGACCGCGGCCTGCGTCGCTCCCGGCGAGACCGGCGAAGTGATCCTCAAAGGCCAGTTCCCGCCCGGTACCAAGGTCCTGTTTGATTCGGACCGGATCGAGGTGCTCCGGGAGAACATCACGGCGACCGAGTACCGCGCCACGGTCAAGGCGCCGCCGGACATCACGCCGATGTCGGTCCGCCTCGAGGTCATCACCCCGGTGAGCGCGGCCTACACCAATCGGAACAACGTCATTGTGATCACCGGCAAGTACGAGTGGCTGCTCAAGGCCGCCAACGGCTGGCGGATCCGGGCCTTCCTGCTGGAGGACAACCGGTGCCAGTCGGAGAGCGGAAAGATGAAATACACCGTGGAGTTCTATCGCGGCGCAGAGACCAAGCCGTTCGAAACCCGCACCGCGACGCTGCACTACGACCAGTATAGCACCGACAGGCCGTACAACTTCGACATCGAGGAAGAGTATGCCGGGGGCAACGCCCAGAAAGAGATGGAGGAGATCGCCCGCAAGTTCCAGTCGGGCAACTTATCCGATGCGGAGATGACGAAGCTGATGGCCCGGATGGAACAACTCCAACAGGAACTGCAGGCGGAGTACGCGAAGATGGCTTCACCGGATTATGTTCGCCAGCAGGAGCAGAAGAAGCAGCAGTTCGGCTGCGAGGACATGTACCTGAAAGTCACGGGCACGCAGGTCGACGGCTACCTGCGATGCAGTGAGAAGGTGGGCAGCGAGATCGCACTCACCGGCACCATCAAGTACATGGGTCGCTAGGGCACCGACGGGCAAGCGGTCGAACGATTCGAACCTGAAGAACGGAAACCGGTCGGGCGGCCGTGCAGGCGCCCGGCCGGAGTTTTTTCATCGTCGGGTAACAGTCAGTGGGGCTATCGGTGAATGGGTGAATCGGTGAATCGGTGAATAGGTGAATGGGAAAGGCAGGACATTGGTGTTGGGAACTGGGATCCATAACCTAGGGCCAAAGTCCCAGAACCCAGGTCCCGGAGCCCAGGTCCCAGGTCCGATTTCCGATGTCCGTCAGTTGGGAACGGGCCTCGAGTCTCGAGCCTCGAGTCTCGAGCCTCGATTACGATCCCGATCACGATGACGATGACGATGACGAACTACAATCTGAACATATAGGAAAACTTAACGAAGAAGATCCGGGAGTCGTTGATGAACTCGTCGTTGGTGCGGATCAGCTCCCGGCTGCCGTGCGATTCGATCAGGTTCAGGTTCTCGTGGTCCGAGTTGTACCCCACGTACAGTGCCGTGTTCGGGTGCCACATGTAGGTGAAGAGAAAATCGATGTTGAACCGCTTGGTCTTTTCCAGCGACGAGAGCGTCGTGGAGGGCAGGGTGGTGTCGTACTGGCCGATGAGCCGCAGGGACATCTCCGGCGTGAACTGCAGGTTCCACTTCGACCTGAAAATATGGTTGTTGTAGATGGCGGCCGAGGAGGCGCGGTCGGTGAGGCGGGAGAAGAGATAGGTGTTGTCCACCCGCAGCCAGGTGTTGGGCTGGAGGGTGACGTTCAATTCGCTGCTGATCCGGTTCGCCACCTCGGGCTCGGCGCCTTCGGCCGGGACATAATTGATGCCGGTGCCCCAGTTCAGATCGGTTTCGACGCCGAGCCATGACCACAGGTTGGTTCTGAAGGACAGGTAGTTCCGGCCGTAACCGTAGTCCCGGTCGGCGTCCAGGCTTTCGAACTCGTCGGGGCGCAGGCGCGACCGGAGGAACATGCGGCCGATGCCGAAATTGGTGTTGCCTGCGAATTCCCAGCTCAGTTCAGGGATGAACTCCCAGTCCAGGCGGGTACCGTCGTGGGACCAGTTGCAGTTGGCCCAAACCTCCGGACCCCAGGCGATGAGCACCGGCCCCTCGGGTCGGAAGCTGTACTCGACGTTCTGGCCGATCTGGCGGATGTCGCTCCGGGTGTTGTAGCCCACCTGGGTGTCGTAACCGGGGCTGCGGTCTTCATACTCGAGATAGTAATCGAACGATCGTCCCTCGCGGCTGAGCTCCACCGTGTACGCCGGGCCGGCCTGGGTGGAACCGTCGGGACGTTCGGTGGCGCTGGCCACGCCCTGCATGTCCAGCGCCCAGTTGTCGTTGAGCTTGAAATGAGCGTCGAGGCCGCCCACCCGGTTGAAGCCGCCGTTGAACGTGCGCTGGGTGAAGATGAAACCGACGGACGACTGGTGGAAGATGTCCCGCCGCACCCGGACGATGCCGAACTGCGCCCGTTTGCCGAACTCCGGATCATCCGGATCCGACATCTCACCGGGCGCCTCGTCGTCGGCCCACAGTGCGCCCACCGCCCAGGGACCCGCCTTGCCGGTGAAGCGGATGCCGAACTGGGGATCGATGATCCGCCGGGTGAACACCAGGTTGATCGGGGTGCCGAAGTAGTCGGCGTTTTCGAGGAAAAACGGCCGCTTTTCAGGGAAATACACCTCGAAGCGGCTGTTGACGGTGACCTGGGGGTTGTCCGATTCCACCTGGCTGAAGTCGGGGTTGACGGCCACGTCGAGCACGAGGCTGTCCTTGAGAACCACCTTGGCGTCCACGCCGCCGTCGAATTCGGCCAGGTCGCTCACCCAGTCCGGTCCGTTGACGCTGTCCTCCTCGATGCTCCGCCAGGACCGGAAGACGCCGTAGGGGATGACCTGCAGGTTCCGGCCGGGGGAAATGCCCCGCAGCCCGGTGGCCCGCGCCTGCTGGTTCAGCCGTCCCGAAATCCGGCTGGAGATGCGGGGCCAGAACGCGTTTTCGTTGGTGCGCGGGATCGCCCGGTTCAGGATGATGCCCCACTCCTGCTCGGGCGCGCTGGAGAAACGCAGCGAGCGGAAGGGGATCTTGAACCAGACCGCGTACCCCTCGGCCGTCAGGCGCCCGTCGGAGTACCAGAGCGTGTCGAAGGAATCGTCGAAGTGTTCGCCTTCATTCCAGATGGCGTCCCACTGGATGCCGAAGGGATTGGTCAGGAACATGTAGGCGCGGCGGCGGTCGTTGAAGGTGTCCAGCATGATCTCGACGTTGTCGTCGAGAAAGACGTTCTCGCGACGGGTGAGCCGGGCGCGGATTTTGTCGGGCTCTCGGTCAAAGGCCAGGAATACGACGTAGAGGTTCTCGGCGTCGTAGCCCAGGTACACTTCGGTCCGCTCGGAGAGCGGCTCGCCGTCACGGGGGGTGGCCTGGACGAAGCCCTCCACCCGGACCATCTCGCTGGCGGCGGCGCCCTCGGGGCGCATGTTGAGGAAATCGTCCAGCCGCGGCTCGGCGCTCAGCCGGGGGATCTCGATCACCGGCGGGGGGGAGTCCGGCTGGGCTTTCGCAGTGGCGATCGCGACCGCCAGGAACAGGAACAACCACGAAGAGCGTCGTGAGAATCGGGTGAGCCTGGATTGTTTGTCGTTGACCATGTGCTCCGTCCGGCATTTGTCTTTCTGAGAAGGTGAATATACGAGAATTGAACCCGGGAGTTGCAAGTTTGTCGCACCGATTTTGCGGGGTGTGATCGAAATCACACAACCGACCGGCAGAGGAGACGGCACCGGAGCCTCTGACGCCGGCGTTGATCCGGCGGCCGTTTTCTGGTATTCATGGCGGCACGTCTTCCGGGAGAGTGACGACCGTGACCCAGCCGGTGATGCGCTTGCGTTTTTATTATCGCTTCGAGGAATTCGCCGAGGCGCTGCGCGTGCTCAAGCGCGGCCTGTTCCTGTGGATGCTGATTTCCGGCGGGCTCACTGTCGTGCTGACCGGCGCGGTGGCCGTCTGGTTCGTCGCGCTGGCGCCGCGTCAGTTGCTGGGTTACGCCCTGGGGATGACCGGACTGTTGGCGGGGATTGTGCTGCTGCGGCTGCCCAGCCGCCTCGTTGCCCGGGCCTGGCGGGCCAACCCGCAGTTGGCCGACCAGCGGACGGTGCTCCTGGGCGACGACGGCGTCACCCTGCGGGCGGCGGCGCTTGAGAAGACGGCCGGCTGGGCCGATCTGCGGCGCATCTACGAGACGCCCGACATTTACATCCTTTGCCAGAGCGACGATTTCCTCTATATCCTGCCGCGCCGCGCCTTCGGCGGCGAGGGGCGGGAGGCGCGCTTCCGCGAACTGCTGGCCCAGCGGGCGCCGGCGGCGCCCGTCATCGTCCGCCGACGCTGGGTAGCCCGGCGGACCTGATCCGGCCGAACCCGTCGTTCGCCGATCAAGGCGCTGATGGAATACCCCGCCGGCGGCGTCACCGCCCCGGGATGGCCCGCGGGTGGGTCATCAGCGCCGGATTCAGCAGCTCGTTGAGCGCGGCCTCGTCCAGGAGACCCTGCGCCAGCGCCAGCTCCCGCACCGGCCGGCCGGTATCCAGCGACTCGTGGGCCAGCCGGGCGGCGGCCTCGTAGCCGATGACCGGCACCAGCGCCGTCACGATGCCGGTGGAGCGCTCCAGCAGCTCGCGGCAGCGCTCGCGGTCGGCCCGGATACCGGCGACGCAGCGCTCCCGCAGGACCGTGGCCGCCCGCTCCAGCATGTCCATGGAGAGAAAAATGTTGAAGCCGATGAGCGGCTCGAAGGCGTTGAGCTCCAGCTGGCCCGCCTGTGCCGCCATGCTGATGGCCACGTCCAGGCCGATCACCTCGAAGCAGACCTGGTTCACCACCTCGGGGATGACCGGGTTGACCTTGCCGGGCATGATGGTGGAGCCGGGCTGCATGGCCGGCAGGAGGATCTCGCCGATACCGCCGCGCGGCCCCGACGACAGCAGCCGGAGGTCGTTGCAGACCTTGGAGAGCTTGACGGCGATCCGCTTGAGCACGCCGGACAACTGCACATAGGCGCCGGCGTCGGACGTCGCCTCGATGAGGTTGGGTGCCGTGATGAGCGACAGGCCGGTGATCTCGATGAGGCGGGCCCGGACGCGATCGGTGTAGCCGGGCACGGTGTTGACGCCGGTGCCGATGGCGGTGGCGCCCATGTTCATTTCGTGGATGAGCCGCGCCGCCTCGCGCAGCCGCTCCATGTCCTCGCCGATGGTGATGGCCACGGCGGCGAACTCCTGGCCCAGGGTCATGGGCACGGCATCCTGGAGCTGGGTGCGGCCCAGCTTGAGCACATCCTTGAACTCCTCCCCCTTGAGGGCGAAGGCGTCCTGCAGCTGGCCCATGGCGTCGAGCAGGCGGCGGATCTTCCAGATCGCCGCGAGCTTGAGCGCGGTGGGGTACACGTCGTTCGTCGACTGCGACAGGTTCACGTGGTTGTTGGGGTGGCAGGCGGCGTAGTCGCCCCGCGGCCGGCCCAGCAGCTCCAGTGCCCGGTTGGCGATCACCTCGTTGGCGTTCATGTTCGTGGACGTGCCGGCGCCGCCCTGGATGACGTCGACGACGAAATCGGCGTTGTACCGGCCGTCCATCACCTCGTCGGCGGCCTGGACGATGGCCGCGCCGAGGTCCGGCGGCAGGATCTTCAGGTCCATGTTGGCCTGGGCCGCCGCCTTCTTGATGGCGCCCAGGGCGCGGATGAGCAGGGGGAACCGGCCGATGGCCACGCCGGTGATGGGGAAGTTCTCGACGGCGCGCAGGGTCTGCACGCCGTAATAGGCCCCGGCCGGCACCTGCCGGGCGCCCAGGCTGTCGTTCTCTTGGCGATGGGTCATGGCCGCCTCCTGGATAATTTCAGTCGGCCATGTTTTCACAAGACGGATTGGGAATCAATGGGCGACCGGCGGCCTCCGGGGAGAGGCCGCCGGCAGGGGGTTCACTTCTTGTCTTTGAGCTTCTGGGCGACGGCGGCCAGGCCCACCAGGATGAGGCGGGCGCGGTTGGCGGCCGGGTTCTTGCGTTCCGGGTCCATGGCCAGGGCCTGCTTGAAGTCATCGGCGGCTTCCTTGACCTTGCCCAGGCGGAAATGGACTTCGCCGCGGTTGACGTAGATGGTGATGTCCTTGGGATTGAGCTTGGCGGCCTTGTTCAGCGCCTGGAGCGCCGCCTCGTTATCGCCGGTCCGGGTGTAGAGGGCGCCGAGGGCCGACTGGACCAGCTTGTGGTCGGGATCGAGCACCGCCAGTCCCTCCAGCACCTTCTGGGCCGATTCGGTGCGGCCCTGGGTGTAGTACAGATGGCCGAGCTGCAGGAGCCCCTGAAACTCCGCGTCGGTCATCCCCGCCACTTCCTTGAACGTCGTCTTGCCGTCGAACTTGCCGTCGATGATCCGTTTGTACTTTTTGTCCGCCATATCTCCCTCCTTACCGCACGATTGTCGGTTCAATGTTCCGGCACGGACATCCCGTCGGACGACAGGTGCCGTCGGCGAGGGGATTCATTCGCGGCCGTGTCGGAAGGCGTGTGATACTGAAAAAATTGTATCACGATTGCGTGAAACCGGTACTGTTTTTTGACGGCCGCGCGCATCCGGTCCGGCAGCCACCGACAGATGACCGATCCGAAGGGTCGGCTAGGGCTGTTTCGGAGTGGCGGGTTCCAGCTGGAGATCCTGATCCAGCATGATTTCGAGCAACGTGCCCTTGACGAGCTCCACGTCCTCGCCGCGGGTGGTGAGGACGCCGGCCAGGCCGATGAGGCCGCCGATGGTGGCGCCGAGGGCCGCGCCCTTGCCGCCGCCGGCGATGACGCCCACCACGGTGCCGGCGCCGGCGCCGCCGGCGATGACCGCGGCGTCACGGCCGGCGCTGTCCTTCCCTTCGTAGCGGCCTTCGCGGTCCACGACCTGGCCCTGGTCTGAGCCCACGCCGATCAGGGTGGCCGAGATGACCGTCTCGGAACCGTACTTCGGCTTCAGGCGCTCGAACTTGAGGGTCATCTCGCCGCGGCCGGACACTCGGCCGGGCCGGCTGACCGCCCCCACGGATCCCTCGATGATGGAGCCCTCGGGGATGGCCAGGGCGTTGCCCACGAAAATGTCCCGGGCGACCACCGCCGTGAAGGGGTCGCCGCGCTGGTTCATGCGCGTGGTCAGGTAGTCGTTGAGCTGGAGCAGCAGCGATGTTCCGGCGGGCAGCACCACGGGACCCGTCGCGGACCGGCGCTCGCCGACCGCACCGGTGGCGCCGGCCTGCTGGAGGGCCTCCTCGAGCTGGGTGAACCGCTCGACCACGATGTTGGTCCGGCCGTTGTAACCGTCCTCATAGCCCCGGCCGAAGCCGTTGCGGAAGGCCATCTGGTAGATCACCTCGTACATCCACTTCTCGTTGTAGCCGCGGGTGGCCTTCTCATAGAGCGGGTGGGTCTTGAAGTCGCTGTAGCGGTTGTAGCGCTTGTCGTTGACGCCGTTCTCGAAGCCGTCGAGGTAGCCGTTCTGAAAGCCCATCCCGGCGCAGGTGAGGCGGAGCGTGGTCTCGGTGTCCGGCGCGGCGGCCGGGGCGGCGGTCGCCGCGGTCTCCTGCGGCGCGGCGCAGATCCAGGCGGCCATGGCCGCGACGATCCAGACCAGCCAGACGTTGCGAACGAAGCAGCGTGCCATGTTGGCCTCCCGAAAACCGGATTATCCCTTTCTCATGATGCACCAACTCCGCCTTTGGTTCAATGCGTGCGTGCGGAGGCGGACATCGGACCTCGGATATCGTGCTCGTAATCGAGGCTCGAGGCTCGTTCCCGTAACGCGGACATCGGAAATCGGATATCGGATCTGGGACCTGGGTTCTGGGACCTGAATTCTGGGACCTGGGTTCTGGGCCCTGGGCACTAGGTTGTGGATCCCAGGTCCCAGCACCCAGCACCCAGGTCCCACCCATCCCATTCACCCATTCACCCATTCACCTCTCCACCCAGTCATCGAATTTATTCCACTTTGATTTCGCCGCGACTTCATATTATTTTCAACTGCGGCCGCCATGATGGACGCCGGCGGTACCCGTGGCCGCCTGAATGTTTTTCGGAGGTGACCATGCGTTATGTCGTCCGTATCCTAACGATTGGGTTGATCGTCGTCGCCACCGCCGCCGCCATGGCCCAGGCGCCGGCCCTGGATGCCGAGGTGGAGTCGGCGCTGGGGGCGGCCGCTTGGACGGACACCACGGCCGCCCACGTCCGGCTGCAGCGCACGCCCTGGCGCGGTCCCGACGATCTGTCCCTCCGCTACCGGCTGACCGTGCACGAGGGCGTCTTCTACCTCCAGGCGCGGGTGCGCGACGACCGCCCGTGCTTAGGCGAAGGCGCCGCACTCGTGTCCGACCACCTGGAGGTCTGGCTGGCGGACCCCGCCGTGGTGCAGGAAATCGACACCCTGCGCACCGAGGTGGACAGTCTCATTCAGGACATGACACCCTCCGGTGAGACGCCTCCCGGGGAGGAATCCGTCTTTGTCCGGAGTCTCATCCGCAGCCTGAACGCCACGCGGCACGCCCTCCGGCGGCCCCTGGGCCTGACCCAGCTCCGGCTCCATCCCGGTGCGTGCGCCGCCGATCCGGAGCCCGTCGCGGGCGCCGTCCGCCACCTCTTCCGCCATGAGGCGGGGGGCTACTCGGTGTGGCTCCGCGTGGAGCTCGCCGGCGCCATCAGCCGCGGCGGTGCCACCCTGTCCGGCCTGCTCTATCTCGTGGACGCGCTGGACGTGGACGATCCCGCCGCCACCGTCCAGGAGAAGCTGGTGTCTTCCTCCACGAGCCGTCGGTGGGCCGACCCGGCCACTTTCCCGGAGATGGCGTTCGGCACTCCCGTCCGCCTGCCCATAACCGACGACGCCGCCCGGCTGGCGAAACTGGTCCCCGGCTACCTGCGCCTGGCCGGCGGAGCCCTCCAGTGGGTCGCCCGCGGGGAAGATCCCCAGAGTGGCAGCTACGGTGTCGAACGGATGCTTCTGCCGGCCCCCTACGCGCCGCCGGCCGTCACCCGGCTGGTGGACGAGCCGGACTGGCGCCTGTGGCTGTTCGAACAGCAACTGCTCTCCGGGCCGGGCGAGGGCGAGGTGACCGACCTGGACGAGCGCATCGGCGCCGCGGGCGGCTGGACCTACGGGCTGCTGGACCGGGCGGCCGGCGACGGCTGCGTGTATGTGCTGCTCTTTGTGATCGGTTGCTCCCGCTATCCGGGGGGGAGCACCATGTGCGGGGCGGGCACCGAGGGCGACCTGATCTGGCTGTGCCTGTCTCCCGACGGGAAGGCGCGGAACGTGCAATCGGTGCGCTACGAATCGTGTTTCGAATCCATCGGGTCGGATGAAATGGAACCGAACGGCGGCATCCGGGGGGAGCCAATGTACACGGGGGGCGACGGTGGATGCGAATATGAGTTTCAGCCGGTGCTTCGGGACGGCCGGCTCGCCCTCGTCACCACCCGGTACGGCCGGGACGGCCGGCAGGAGCGGACCGCCATCCGCTACGACCGGCGCCACCCCGAGCGCGGCCTCATCGTGGAGCCGCTGCCGCGCTGAATCCGCCGGGCCCGGCCGCGGATTCGGCCACGGATCGGGGCATGGAGAATGGGTGAATGGGTGAATGGGTGAATAGGTGAATGGGTGAACGGGTGAATGGGTGAATGGGATGGGTGGGACCTGGGTGCTGGGTGCTGGGAACTGGGATCCACAACCTAGGGCCCAGAACCCAGGTCCCAGGTCCGATTTCGGATGTCCGATTTCCAATGTCCGATGTCCGCGTTACGGAAACGAGCCTCGAGCCCCGAACCCCGATCCCCGAGCCTCGAGCCCCGAGCCCCGAGCCCCGAGCCCCGAGCCCCGAGCCCCGATTACGATCACGATTACGAATTACGATTACGAATTACGATTACGAATCACGATTACGAATACGACGGGCCCGAGACTCCTGTCTCCTATCCCCTCACTGTTTACTGCGCGAGGGTTCGCTTCCCCGCGTTGACACCCCGCGCCGATTCCAGTAGAATCGCCCGTCATTCTGTCACCCGGAGCATCTCATGGAGCCGAAGCACCCGATCGTCGTCACCAGCGCCCTGCCGTACGCCAACGGGCCCATCCACCTGGGCCACCTGGTGGAGTACATCCAGACGGACATCTACGTCCGCGCCCTCAAGCTCATGGGCGAGGACGCCATCTACTGCTGCGCCGACGACACCCACGGCACGCCCATCGAGGTGAACGCGGCCCGTCAGGGCATCACCCCCGAGGCGCTCATCGCCCGGTACTACGACGAGCACCGCCGCGACTTCGCCGACTTCGAAATCCGCTTCGACAATTTCTACACGACCAACTCGCCCGAGAACAAGGAGTTCAGCGACCTCATCTTTTCCGCCGCCCGCGCCAACGGCGACATCTACACGAAGGACGTGGAGCTCACCTACTGCGACAAATGCCGCCGCTTCCTCCCCGACCGCTACGTCAAGGGCCGCTGCCCGCGCTGCGGCGCGGCGGACCAGTACGGCGACAACTGCGAGCGCTGCAACGCCACCTACGCCCCCACCGACCTGGCCGACCCGTTCTGCGTGGTGTGCGGCACGCCGCCGGGGCGGAAGACCTCCGGCCACTACTTCTTCAAGCTGGCCAACTACGCCGAGCGCCTGCGGGCGTGGCTGACGGGCAACGCCAAAATCCAGGACGAGATCCGCAACTACATCCTCACCTGGATCGACGAGGGGCTCCGCGACTGGGACCTCTCCCGCGACGCGCCCTACTTCGGCTTCCCCATCCTGGGCGAGACCGATAAGTACTACTACGTCTGGCTCGACGCCCCCATCGGCTACATCGCCTCCACCCGCAACTACTGCACCCGCACCGGGCGCGACTGGGAGGCGTTCTGGCGCCGGCCCGAGGGGCGCATCCGCCACATCATCGGCAAGGACATCATCTATTTCCACTTCCTGTTCTGGCCGGCCATGCTCATGGCCGCCGGCTTCAACCTCCCCGAGAGCATCCTGGTGCACGGCTTCCTCACCGTCAACGGCGAGAAGATGAGCAAGAGCCGCGGCACCTTCATCACCGCCCGCGAGTACCTCGACAAGCTGAATCCGGCCTACCTGCGCTACTACTACGCGGCCAACCTGTCGGCGAAGATGGCCGACGTGGACCTGGACCTCGAGGACTTCAAGCGCCGCGTCAACGCGGAGCTCATCGGCAACTTCGCCAACTTCGCCAACCGGTCGCTGACCTTCCTGGCCAAGAACTTCGACGGGGTCACGGGCGACTTCGCCGAGCCGGAGCTCGAGGCTAGGATCCTGGAGAAGGCGGCGAAGGTGATCGGGCACTACCGGGACGTGGAGCTGCGCGCCGCGGTGCGCGAGATCCTGGAGATCGGCGACATCGGCAACCGCTACTTCCAGGAGCAGGCGCCGTGGGCGCTGCTCAAGACCGACCGCGCCCGCGCCCACGCTGTGACCAGCTTCACCGTGAACCTGGTGCGGATCCTGGGGACGCTGTTCAAGCCCATCGTGCCGCGCCTGGCCAACGACCTGGAGCGCCAGCTGGCGCTGCCGCACCAGACCTTTGAGAACCTGGCCTTCGACCTGAAGGGGCACCGGATCGGCGAGCCGGCCATCCTGATCCAGAAGGTGGATCAGGTGGACATCGTGCAGAAGGATCCCATGGCGTCCATCGACCTGCGCGTGGCTCGGGTGCTCGCCTGCGCCTCCCACCCGAAGGCGGACAAGCTGGTGGTGCTCCAGATCGACCTCGGCGCCGAGCAACGCCAGATCTGCGCCGGCATCCGGGGGTTCTACACCGACGAGGAACTCACGGGCAAGAACCTCGTGGTGGTAGCCAACCTGAAGCCGGCGCAACTGCGCGGCCAGGAGAGCAACGGCATGCTGCTGGCGGCCTCGTCGGCCGACGCCCTGGGCGTGCTCACCGTCGACGCGGCGCCGGGAACGCCGGTGCGCGTCGCCGACATCGAGTTCGACGGCACCCCCCGCATCGAGATCACCGACTTCCAGAAGGTGACGCTGGAGGCGCGCGATGGCCGGCCCTTTTACAATGGCAAGCCCCTGCAGGCGGCCGGTGCCGACGTGGTGGTGGACCGCGGCGTCGACGGTGGGATCAAATGACGGTGAATCGGTGAGTCGGGAGACAAAAGACGGGAAACGTAAGACGGAAAGATCAGATAAACGGGAAGACAGGAACCGCGAACCCCGAATTCCGATGTCCGCGTTACGGGAACGAGCCTCGAGTCCCGAGCCTCGATTTCGATAACGATTACGAATTACGATCACGATTACGAAACACGATCAACCATCAACGGTTTTAAACCTGCGAACCTGTGAACCTGTGAACCTGCGAACCGAGAATCCAACCCGCGCATTTTTAGGAGGGGAACAATGAGACGAGCCGTCGTGCTGTTGTTGATCGCCGCCTGCTCGGCGGTGGCGCTGGCCGCGGGCGGGTACGAAATCGTGATGATCCAGCCGGTCTTCAGCCCGGACACGCCGGACTTCGGCGCGTTCACGGTGAGGGTGCAGGTTCGCAACACCCAGGCCCAACCGGCCGAGGTGGCGGTGACCTGCCTCTACCTGGGCCTGACCCACGCGGGCGTCTATTTCAAGGACGAGCCGCAGGTCGTCAAGCAGTATCAGATGGTCACGCTCGGTCCGGGGGAATCGAAGACGATCGTCTTTGACGAGGGTTTTGCGGGCTACCACCCGGAGACCCTGGGGGAGCTTGTCGTGAGCGTCGCCGGCACGGGCGTCGTCAAGAGTCTGCCGTTGCAGATCAAGTTCCCGCCCGGGAGCCAGGACTGAACGGTTGGGAGTGAGGAGTCAGGAGTGAGGGGTCAGGAGATACGCATCATTCGCAGTCCGAAACCCGACCAGTCGAACGACCCTTCAATCACCCGATCACGGAGGCCGTGGGCAAGCTCTTCAGCCGATGGAGCGAGGGCGACAACCAGAGGCGGAGTTCCTCGTCCTGCTCAAATTGGCACGACTCTCGCTGTGATGGTTTGCGTGGCAAACCGATTGATCACCGCGTCGTTTTAGATTATCCTAGTTGCAGTTCCATCCGGATGAGACGATCGAGGGTGCCTCCGCATTGCGGCGGGGGGCCGGGTTCCGCCAGGCCCTTCCCGCGATCCGCGGGCTCGAATCCATTCCGGGGGGTGCCACCATGAGACGCGTGGTCATGGGCGGCGTGGTGGTGGTCCTGTGGTTGCTCTGCGTTCACGCCGACAGCGCCCGGGAGGGGCCGGCGCCGCCGGCTGCGGACGCCGTGAGCCGGATCGCCCCCGCCCAGTACGCCGGCATGGTCTCCGTAGCCATGGAGGCCATGCGCCAATTCATCGGGCCCCGCACCGACGAGGACAACCGCCGGTTCGACGCCCTCTGGGCGCCCCTGTTCCATTTCCCGGCCCCGGAGGTGATCGCCTACCTGGAGAAGCTGACGCCGCTGCTGGAGGAGTTCTTCAGCCGGCGCACCGAGGCGGCCCTGCTGCGGGCCCGAATGGAGGAGGCTTGGACGGCGGCCATGGAGGCCGGCTGCTATGGCGACGCCGCGCGAAGCGCCCTCTGCGCCGACGAGGCCCGGCTGCTGGCCGGGGAGCTGCGGCGGGTGGTGGCGCGGATGACGGCCTTGGAGGCGGCGATCCGGGCGCTTGGCGACCCGCCGGACCCGCTGGCGGCCAAGGCCCGGGCGCGACGGCGCAGCGACGATGCGCTGGCCTACACGCGGAACGCGCTGGCTGACCCCGCCCTGCGGCAGATCCAGGCGACTTCGACCGTCAAGGTCGTCGTTTCGGGGCAATTGGTGAGAGAGACATCCGGCCTCGGCCGGATCATCCGCCAGCCCACGGGCTGGCGGACGCCGGTTTGGGACGAGAAATCCGCCCGTGAAAGAGCCCGCAGCGACCGCCAGGATTTTCGGGAGGGCACGCCGCCGGATCCGAACGATCCCACCGACACTTCAGGGTATTTCCTGCCCAACGAGAGGTGGGTGACTAGCAAGCCACTTGACGCGAAGGAACTGCAGCTGGGTGTGCCGATAGATATGAATACGGCCATCGTCTGGAACGGTTTGGAATTTTCCGGGTGCATGGTCAACGAATGGAGCGGGCGGCCCGGATTGTTCGGAGAAAAGAGCGGCATTCATCGACGGACCGTGTGGGGGAGACTGTCGGAGGACGCGCGGACCATTGAGGAACTGGTGTTGGCCGATACGGGCCGGGGCCACGACGGGTCCGATGTCAGTGTCCACGTGATCGGCCTGCAGATGAAGGCTTTGAGCCGCTTCGATATCCGGGAATTCACCTTCCAGTCGGGACGTTGGCGCAAGGATTTCCTCTATTCGCGCCAGATCCGGAGCCGGCGCACCGAGGCGGCGAAAGACGAGGTGCTGCCGATCTTCGTCCATTACGGATTCAAGTATTTCGAATTGGCCGGCCGGCCCATGAAGGAGTCGGAGGTCCTGAAGCCCGCCGACCTGGAGTCCTTCACCGTCACGCTGATGGCCTTCCCGCCGAACCGGCAGGCGGATTTTGCCGAGGAGCGAAGAAAGGATGGGTGGCGCGACGCGGAGGCGTCGCGGGAGGAGATGCTGGCGTGGCTGGCGGAGGGCCGGGACTGGCAGGAAGGCCGCGGGAATCCTCTGGAGGCGAAAGCCCGCCGGTCCGACGGCCGGACAGCGGACGCGGAGCCGGCGGCCGAGGAGGCCGATGACACCGCCGGGCGAATCCGGGAACACGAGGCGAACATCCAGGCCATCGGCCGGTACCTGGAGCGACTGCAGGCGGACCTGAAGGCGGAGCAGGACAGCCGGCAGCCGAACCCGGACCGCATCGCCCAGATCCGCTTTCTCATCGCCTGCCAGCAATCCGAAATCCAGAGCGAACAGGACCTGATCGCCTCGATCCGGACCGGCCAAATCGTGCACACGCGCACCCCCTTTGACGAGATCTGCAGCCGCGAGTTCCGGCGCAAGTGCACCGCCGATGCCCAAGGTCTCAGCGAGGTGGACCGGGAGCGGCGGAACGTCGCGCTGCTCGCCGAACGGGCGGGCGTCTTAGCCCAGAACACGGCGTTCAGCGAGATCCAGTCGATCTACGCCGACGGCGCCGGCCTGAACCCGCAGCGCTGGCGCGCCTTGCGGCAGCGGCTCCAGCGCGGGCTGCAGGCCCAGCTCGAGGCGGAGAGCCGCAGCGCCGACACCAAGACCGAAGAGTGGGAGAACCGCGTCTGGGCCGCCGAGTGGGTCAAGACGGGCGCGGATACGGCCTTCGGCGTCGTGGCCGCCGCGGGGGGATTCACGGTCGCCAAGCTGGCCTATTCGGGGGTGACCAGCGCCGTTGAGAAGGGCCTGGAGCAGTACCTGAACACCGCCTCGCCACAGGAGGGCCTCAAGCACGCGGTCTTCTACGGCTTCAAGGGCGTGATCACGGACTACAGCGACAGCGCGGACTACGTCTGGACCGGCGTGGACGCCTACCGCGAAACGCCGGGCAGTGGCACGGACAAGGCCGTGGCGGTGGCGCAAGCGCTGGGGACCAAGTACGCCATCAAATGGGGCACCAACAAGGCCTCGGAGTACCTGTCCGGGTGGCTCGTGCAGAAAGGCAAGCCCCCGGGCTGGACCACCGCCGACTCGATGGAATACGCCCGATGGAAGCAGCAGCAGGAGTGGGACCAGGCGCTGGTGCGTGACTGGTCGGATACCTACAAGGCGTTTCGTCAGGCCGAGCTGACCCGGGCCCCGGCCGCCGAAATCGATCGCCTGCGGCTTCAGGTGCGGACCAAGTCATGCTCGGTCAACGCCAGCTACGGAGCCAAGGTCATCATGAAGCACCAGGTGCCGCCGGCCCTGAGCCGGGGGTATGCCCGCGAGATGGCGGCGATCCACGCCGAGATGGTGCCCGATCTCCGCACCGCCATGCGGGGACGGGGATTCGCGGGTCGCGGCGGACGCGAGCTCGATTTTCAATCCATCCGCAACGCCTCGAGCGGCGACAGCGTCGGCGTCGACCACGACCTGGGCCTGCGCGAGCAGCCCGACTGGATCCCCGACGCCGCCGGCAAGCTGCGGCGCAACGTCTGGCTCACCCGGGACGGCCGACCGGTCTCGACGATGGAGGCCATGGAGGCCGCGCAGGAGGAGTGGGCGAAGATCTACCGACGGCGGACCGGGTACGACGCGAAAACGTCGTTCGAGACCATCACCTCCAGCCGGCACAAGGAAGCCTACGCCGACCGGGCGTGGATCCGCGGCGATCTGGACCGGGTGGACCCGCGCTGGGCCCAGCAGGCCGGCGACGTCACCCGGGTCAAGGCCCACGAGATGATGTGCAACCAGCCGGGACTGACCCACTTCCAGCGGGTCCAGGAGGCATGCCGGGGAACGGGGAAGGACATCCGTACGAAGCTCCTCCCCGCGCTCCAGAAGATTGAAGCTGACGCCGGGAGGACCATGACTGAGGCCGACCGGCAGCACCACGCCGAAGTCAAGGCGTACTGGACGGAGGTCCAGGACGTCATGGACCGCTTCGGCCGCGGCGAAATCGATCCGCTGGAGCTGTCCCGGCGAATGCACCTCATCTCGGGCGGTCGCGGGGTGCAGGACATGGTGGACCGGACCGGCACCATGATCGAAGCGCTGGGCAAGGAACTCTCGAAGAAGAAGCCGTGAGAGGGGAGGGAAGCCGCATGCCCGTCTATCTCGTCTTCGTCGGCGGCCCCCGCCATGGCGCGTACCTGACGTTTGATGAGGGGCAATCCGTCCTCGGCGGCCGCGCCGAAGAGTGCCAGGTGCGGACCGCATCCGACCAGGCGTCCCGCCGCCACTGCCAGATCAGCTTGCAGGCCGGGATGATCATCGTTGAAGACCTGGGCTCTCGAAACGGCACGTTCGTCAACGGCCACCGCGTCACCCGGGTCCGCGTGCGCGCCGGCGACCGCATCGCCTTCGCCGACGTGGAGCTGGAGGTCCGGCTTCCGGTGGCGGTCCCGGCGCCAGCGGACCCGCTGCAGCCGGCCGCGCCGGCCCCGGCCCCTCCGCCGCGACCCGCCGCAGCCCCCACATCAGCATCCCCGCCGCCGCCTTACCCGGCACCCGCTCCGGCGTCGCCGTCCGCCCGAAAGGGCCGGTACGGCTGCGTCCTGGGCTGGCTGTTCGCTGCGGTCCTTGCGGCGGCGGGAGGCGCCCTCCTCTGGATGTACTGGGATGAGGTGTCGGCGTGGACCGCTTCGCTCGGTGTGCGTCTGCCGGGAGGCGGCGATTACGCGGTGCCGGCGTTCGAGGACCTGTTCGAGGTGACGCGGTACGACCCGCCCATCGACCTCGGCGCCGCCGCTCCGCCCGATGTCGACCGGAGCTCGCCGGAGGCCGTGGCCCGCGCCCTGGCCGCAGCCCAGCGCGGCCGGGACTGGACCGCCTTCAAGGAGCTGCTGGCCGACTTCGAGGTACGGCTGGCCCGGAGCGGCCTGGACGAAGCGGCGTATCGGGAGGCGATGCTGCAGGCGTGGCGGGCCGAGCGCGCCTGGACGAAAAACCGGCTCACCCACCGCGTGGCATATCTCGGCCATGTCCTCCTGGTGCAGGAGCTCACGGGCGCCGATGGTGAAAGGGCCCGGCGGCTGATCGAGCTGCGCGAGGCGAGCGGCGCCTGGCGCCTCTCCGACGACCTGTCACCGGGCGATCCCGTGCTCACCCGGCTGTCCGACCCGGAGTTCTTGCTGCCATGACGGCTAGCGGGTTGAAACCGTCAGTCTGCCCGGTCGCACAAGGCCGATCGAACGGTCAGGTGTTACCGAATCTGAACCAGCTGTCCGGGGGTGCCGGATCGTGACGTGCCGGCAGGTGAAACGGAATGTTCGTGTCCCGTGCCCGGTTTCAACCCGGGCTTGAGCGGGTCTTTGGGGCGGTGATGTTCGAGGCTTGGCGGATCATCCCGTATGCGCGATATCGGTTGGATGAGCCGCCATCAGCGAAAATGCATTATTCGGAGCAGGAGATGAAGAAATGAACCGACGGTGTGGCATCCGACGTCCCTCCCGTCAAAGCAGACCGGTGCTTCGACCGCATCGAGCCCTTGGTCTTGCTGTGTTGGTTTTCATCCTCGTGCCGGCTGCCTCTGCAATTCTGGCGGTGGAAAGTTCCCGGTCGGCGGAAGCCCGGGCCGCTTTTCAGCGAGGTGAGTCACTGTATGGTCGAGGCCAGTTCGCGCCGGCAGAAGCCGCGTTCAGCGACGCCATCGTCGCCGATCCGAATTTCGCCGACGCCTACCGCCGCCGGGGCAACTGTCGGAACCAACTGAGGAAGTACACCTCGGCTGTCGAGGATTTCAATCGGGCCCTCCAACTCGACCCGCGCAATGCCAAGGCGTACATGGGCCGGGGCAACGCCCGACGCGCCCTGAAGGATTTTCCGAACGCCCTGGCGGACCTGGACCGGGCCGCCGCGCTCGATCCGTATGATCCCAAGGTGTTTTACAACCGCGCCGCGGTCCGGTCGCTCGCGGGCGACGCCGAAGGCGCCCTGGCCGACTTCGAGTCGGCCCTGGGCCTGGCCGACGAGTCCGACCGCCGGTTCCTCGCCGACGCCCACGCGGGAATCGCGGACTCCCAATTGAAATTGGAAAACTACGCCGCCGCCCGGGCCGCCGCGGACCGCGCGCTCGCTCTGAATCCGGACAACGTCGTGGCCACGTTCACTCGGGCCCAAGTGTTTCAGGCCCTGGGTGACCGGTCCGCCGCAGCCCGGGACTACCGGCGGACGCTGGAACTCGATCCGCGCCATCCCCTGGCGACCAAGCGCCTTGAGCTGCTCGGCGGAGAACAGGCTGCCTCCGCCGGACCGTCCAAGCCGCCCGCAGCGGAGGGAAAGACCGCCGACCAGGCCCTCACCCGCCCCAGCCCTTCCCGCACCGATGCCAAGCCTGCTCCTCCGCGACCGTCCGTTCCGGTCGGAGAATCCGCCGCCCGCACGGTCCCGGCGGACGCCACCGCCGCCACGCCGCCGCCAACCCGGCCCGTGGCCGACACGTTCGAACCGCCCCCGGCCCCACCCCTCGCGCCGCCGCCTGCTCTGCCCGGAACCGAAGACATCGACAAACTCCCCGCCCGCTTCCCGCCGCCGCCGGCTCAGCCGCCGCGGTTTCCCGCGGATGCGCCGTGCGACGGCGCCTACTGGACCTGGGCCGGTGTCCCCTGGAAGCCGGCGCCGGTGAAGCCCGCCGCATCGGCGGCGCAACCGGCCGGCGATCCGGTCAAGCCGTTCGATTTCGATGACTACAGCCTCCAGGCCACCCGGGCCATGGAGTCGGTGCGTCGCGTGTACGGCGCCATGTCGCCGGAGCAGTCGAAGTACTTCGAATCGTTGTGGGCGCCGTTCTTCGACTTCCCCAACGCCCCCGATTACGACTACTTCGTGAAGCTGAATCCGCTGCTGGCGCAATACCTGTGGGTCACCGCCCGGCTCTCCGGCACGGAGCCGGCGTTCGAGGAGAGCATGCAGGACGCCGCCATCGCCGCAGGGCTGGGAAATGTCAATGCCACCCGGGCCGCTGTGGACGCCGCCGCGGGCCAGGCGCGCTCCATGCACGACCTGACCCAGCAGCTGCAAACCGTGCTGGCGGATCTCAACCGGCTCGGCGACCCGCCCAATCCCTTGGCGGAGAAATGCCACGCCCGGAGCCGCCACCGCCAGGCCATCCAGGCGTTGCTGCCCGCCGGCCTCGAGGGGGAATGGATCGGCGAATGGCACAACCTCATCGACCGGTATCCGCTGCCCAAGACCGAGCGCTGCCGGCAGATGCGCGCCAGCTCCACGGAGGCGTTCTCCGGCAGCGCGACGGCCGTCTCCCTGCCGGGTCGGATCTTCCACACCGCGTTCAGCCGCGGCGACATGAAGGCGTTCGCCAGCCGGTTCCCCGGCGTGACCGGCGAGGCGTACGTCCTGTACAACTACGACCGGATTTCCCTCGACGAGGCCCACCAGCGGGACGTCCGGCGCGACGAGTCCGGGCGGGTCGTCTCCACCCTCGCCGACGGAATCCACCTGACCTACACCAGCCACTGCTGGTGGCGCTTCCGCACGGTGGTCTTTCCGCCGCTCGTGAAGGGCCCCGACGGCGTCTATCGGCAGCGCTGGTATTACGGTACCAAACGCAACATCGACCAGACCATCGAAATCCGTGTCACCGGTGACCAGATGACCCTCGACTGGATCGGCCAGATGGGTCGGACGGAGGAAGGGGCGCCCCCCGGTGGCGAAGGGTGGGTCTCCGATCCGCCCGGAACCTACATCTTTCACCTGCAGGCCCGGGCGCACCGCGCCTTACCGTCGGAAGCCAGGGGCCGGCCGACGGCGCCCGACAAGGAGAGATTCGGGGGCTCCAACTACGACCTGCTGCCGCTGGACGGCGGCACTGTCGCGGCCGCGCCGCCCGCCGCACCCGCGCCGGCGGCTCCGCAGCCGGCGCCGCCCGCCGAGGACGCCCAGGCCAAGGCCGAGGCCATCGCCCAGTACCAGGCGGAGATCCGGATCATCCAGGCGAACATCGCCTGGCTGCAGGGCCAGCAGGCCGCCGCCCGGTCCGACAAGGCGCGGAAGGAACTGCAGGACTGCCTCGACTGGGAGGAGCATGTGCTCCGGAAGACCCAGGACCTGGCGGCCAGCGTCCAGACCGGCACCATCGTCCACACCCGCACGGCGCTGGACGAAAAGACCAACCGGGAGTTCGTGGCCAAGGTGCAGGACGAGATCGCCGCCATTGCGGCCGAGAACCAGATTCTGAACCGGCTCTCCCGGGTGGCCGGCCAGGTGGACGGCGCCGAGGGGGTGGCGCTGCGCGAGAGCGTCCAGGCGCGGATCTCCGGAGCGCTGAAGTCCCCCGACCGCCTGGCGGCCCTGCAGCAGATTGCGGGCGAAATCTCCGCCCGGCTCCAGGCGCAGGGCGACCGGGAACTGGCCCGGGCCCAAGAACGCCTCGACACCGCCGAGCGCCGCCTGGCCATCGCCGAGGGGGTGAAGACCGCCGCCGACGCGGGCATCCTGGTGGGCGCCTTCTTTGTCACCGGCGGCTCCGCCATCCCGCTCTGGTATGGCTTGGGCACGGGGTATGCCGAGGGCGGTCTGGCCAAGGCCTTCGAGAACGGCATCCGCTCCTACAGCGCCACCGTGGACACCCTCTGGGCCGGCGTGAACGGCTTCAAGTCCGTCGATCCCGCCACCGGCAAGCAGCGCGGCTGGTGGGGAGCGATCTCCGACGGCGGGACCACCCTGGTCCTCAACAACATCCACCGGGTCTACCGCGGCGGCGGCCCGGCCCCCGCCGGAAGCACCAAGCCTCCGACCAAGCCGAAACCGGGTCCCGAATTCGATGCCTTCCTGGACAACGCCCAGCGCATGGAGCGCGACCTGCAACGCGTCCGCCAACAGTTCGAGCCGAAGATGCCGAAGCGCCCCGACGGCAGCATCGACACCGCCGACCCCGCCTACGCCCCGCTGAAGGCGCAGATGGACCAGGCGATGGCCCCGGTGACGAACCGGTACAAGATCATCGTCCAGCGCCAGCAGGCCAAGGCCGAGATGGCCGAACTGACCCGGAAGTACGAGGACATGATCCCGCCCGGCTCGCGCCACCCCGACGGCACGCCCAAGACCGACGACCCCCGCTACCTCGAGATCAAGCAGCGGTGGGAGGGCGAGATGAAAGCCGTCCGCGACAAGTACAAGCCCCTGGAGAAACGGCAGTCCCGCCACGAGGAGGTGATGCGCAAATTGGGCCTGACTGAGGGGGACATCAAGTCTTCCGGCGGCGCGCCCGAAACCATCTTCAGCGACATGGACCTGATGGCCAGCGACATCCAGAAGGGCCGCGTCTACGTCAACGCCATCAGCCCGAACGCCCTTGAGTTTCCCGACCGCTGGGTGATCCCGGAGCTGGACATCACCGTCTGGAAGCCCGTCCGCCGCGAGACGCTCGGCTCGTCCACCGACGCCGCCCGGGTCTGGTACGACACCGAGATCGGCAGCGACAAGTTCCCCACCCCCGGCGGCATTTTCGACACCTCGGGCGGCATGGGCGGATTCTACGATCCCCGGGGGGCAGTGATCGCCAACTGGAAGAAGGCGAGCGAGGCCGGCATCAACACGTTCATGTCGAAGCCGGACCTCCACGTCATCGGCAAGAGCGTGGACAAGGCCATCGGCATCGCCAACCGGACCGCCGGCAAGCCCCTCATCCAGGACCGCGAGTTCACCCGCAAGGCCTACGCCGTCCGCAAGCACGCCACGCCGGAGGAGGCGGGCATCGTCACCTTCGGCAACCCGCCGGCCGCCAAGGCGGAAGAGACGCGGCAGTTCCTGGACAAGGCTTCCAACCACATGGCCGAGGCCTACCGGATCAGCGCCGTCAACAGCGAGGCGGTGGACAAGGCCCGCCAGTACCGGCTGGTCAAGTTTCTGGAGAAGGGCCTGAAGGAGGATGCCCGGAAAATCCGCGAGGAGCAGATTCAGATCCGCGTCGCCAACGAGACGGCGCTGCAGGCCCTCGGCATGCAGGACCCGAAGGTGACCGCCCAGATCTGCGCCGCCCCCGGTGCCGTAGTGCCCCAGGCCCCCCCGCCGGCCCCGTCAACCCACGGCGGGGTCGGCTGGCTGTGGACCGGGCTGACGGCCGGGCCTCCGGCGGCGGGCGCCCCCCAGCCCCCGGCGGCCGCGCTTCCCGCCACCCACAAGTCCTTGGCCGACCGGTCCGCCCGCCTGGCCAAGGCACTGGACACCCAGGTGCTGCCCGGCCTGGCCAAGGACAGCCCCGACCGGGCGCAGCTGGTGCGACTCAAGTCGGCTCTGGAACGCGCGGCCGCGCAGCCCCGCCGCGGCCTGCTGGAGCTCCGCCAGCTCACCGGTTACGACGCCGCCCAGGTGCTGAAGGATCTGGAGGCGGCGCTCCCATCGCCACCGGCGCCGTGAGTCACCGGTGTCAGCACCCGGCAAATCGCCCGAAGGATGAGCCGGCTGTCTCAGAACCCGCTTCGACATAGATAGCGGAGATCGACGGGACCAAGGCAAATAGCTCCGCGCCGCGACGGAATCGACTGATTGATCCGAACGAAAGGACAGCGATCAATCGCGATTTATGCCGGTGAATTCAGGCGCGAAGCTTTTTGCGGAGACCGCAGATCCCTTGGACGAATAGCGCCACCAGGATCAGGTAGGCGTACCACGGCAGGTTGCGGCCGAAGAGCAGGACGTAGAGGTACGGGGTGGCGGTGGCGACCAGGAACACCGAGCTCCAGAGCGTTATCCGGCTCGTGTCCTTTTGGGCCACCGCCCGGACGAGGCGGTAGATGGAGTAGTAGAAAAAAGGGGCGCAGGCGACCATCAGCCCGAGAAAGATCCATGGATTTACGGCGTACTGAGCGCGGGCGGCCGCCGCCTGGTCGTGAATCCATGCCATGATGTTTGCCACGGTTGCTCCAATCGACGGTTCTGCTTTGCCGATGTCACGGCCCGCCGGGAAATTCCGTCAGGATCATATCACACAACGGCGGGTTGTCCGGAACGTCAACGAGCGGCTGGGATTCATTTTCTACCTGTGAATCGATCCGTTCGTGATCGAAGTCGGAGTCGGAAATCGGATTTCGGAAGTCGGGCCGCAAGGCGTGAAGCCGGAAGCTTGTTCTCGCTGCGCTTGTGATCGTCGTTGTGCTCGAGGCTCGTTCCCGTTCCCATCGTTTGCGCTCGTTCGCTTGCTCATGATCGTGCTTGTGAACGTAATGGCTAGCTGTTGCGTATTGAATCATTGAAAGATTGAATGGGCTTGCTGAATGAGACGGGACATCCTAATCCAGAGACCTAAAACACGAACCGTTTGGCCCGAGGCCCAAAACCCGAGTACTGTGCTAAAATGGTGGCAACATGAGAACCAGATGCAGCGACGGCATGGCGGAACCTCCCCGGGACCCCGAAGATCGCGCGTCGGACCAGTCCCCCTCAGAATCTCCCGATTACAACACGGATGGCGTGGACCTGACGTTGATCCGCTGGATGCTGTCGCTCACGCCGCTCCAGCGCCTGGAAAACCTGCAACATGTGGTCGGGTCTCTCCAGCGGATAGGCCATGAACGGCGAAACCCCCGACTTCCTGAAGATCCTGAGCACGCTGCTGAAAGACCATGTCGATTTCATCGTCGTGGGCGGAGTGTGCGCCGTTCTGCACGGAGCACCCGTCTCGACCTTCGACTTGGACCTTGTCCATGCCCGGGACCCGGAAAATATCCGTCGGCTGCTGATCGCCCTGGACCGTTTGCAGGCGCGGTATCGCTCCGCTGGAGGGCGGGATCTGCACCCGACGGCCGCACACCTGCAATCCGCCGGGCATCAGCTGTTGATGACCAGCGCCGGTCCCCTCGACCTGTCGGGTGAGATCGGGGCAGGGTGGGGTTTCAACGAATTGCTGGCCCAGACCGAAAGCTGCCCCTTGGCGCCGGGAATCACCGTACGCCTGCTGAGTCTGGAGATGTTGATCCCGACGAAGGTTGAGGCGGATCGAGAGAAAGACCGGGTCGTGCTGGCTATCCTGCGCGGGACCCTGGCTGAAAAACGGAGGCGAGAATGACCGAACCGGAAGCACCCAATCCGCCGGCCCCGGCCGGCCCGGTGGCGGGCGTGGGCGTGGCCTGGCTGGTGACGCTGGGCGTGTCCACCATTCCCGATATGGCGTGGATCCATTACATCGGCTCCGTGCCGCCGGGAATGATCATGTTCAAGGCGGGGCTTCTGGCCGGCATGGTCGTCTTGGGCCTGGCCTGGAAGCACCTGCGGCCCCTGGGCGCCTACTTCACCCTGTTGCTGGTCAACGTGCTGGGGTGGTGGGCCATCGACCGCGTGCGTGCCCTGCCCACGGTGGCGGCGTGGGAGGAGAACGCCGGGTGGGTCGCTGGGATCATGGCGATCCAACTCATGAAGCTGGCGCTGGCGGCGGTCACGATCGTGGCGCTGCTCCTGGTGATGCGGCGGCGCCAGCCCGCCGGCCTGATGTGCGGCGACCTGGGCGCGCCGGCGGAGCGGGTGCCCTGGCTGGGATTGATGCATCCGACACCGTGGAAAATCTTCGGGCCCATCGTCGCCGTCACGGCCGCCACGATGATCGGTCTGTTCATGTGGATGGCCAACCGGCCCACCGCGGAGGTCCTCACCCACACCCTCCCGCTGGTCGGGACGGTCCTGTTCTGCGCGCTGCTCAACGCCTTCAGCGAGGAGATCAGCTTCCGCGCGTCGCTCGTGGCGCCCCTTCACCGAACGGTGGGCAAGAACCAGGCGATGGCGCTGACAGCGGTGTTTTTCGGGCTCGCCCATTACGCCGGCGGTGTCCCGCTGGCTGTCTTTCCCACCCTCGTGATGACCGGTTTCCTGGGATGGCTCATGGCCAAGAGCCTCATCGAGACGAAGGGCCTGGGCTGGGCCTGGTTTATCCACGCGGTGGCTGACATCCCCGTCTTTTTCTTCCTGGCGGCGAACGCGGTCACCGCGGGACCGTGATTCGGATCCGGTTGAAGACCGCCGCTCGGGTCAGCGGACTTCGGACATCGGACTTCGTGCTCGTAATTCGTAATCGTGATCGTCATCGTCATCGTAGTCGTAATCGAGACTTGAGGCTCGAGACTCGTTCCCGATCATCGGTTATCGGACTTCGGAAACCGGACATAGGCACAAGCGGTTCGCGGTTCGGGGCTCGCAATTCGGGTCTCGCGGTTTGGGGTTTGCAGTTCGGGTCTTCCCGTTTGTCTTGCCGCCCGTCGTACGTCTCCGTCTCTCGTCTTTCGATTCACCATCCGAAATGACCAATGGCAAATGACCAATGAACGATGATCAATGAATGCTGCCTAGTCCCCCATTCACCCAATCACTGATTCACCGACTTCCTTTAACCGTGCGATGATTCTCCCACCGCCTTGACACCGCCGGGCGGGCCGTTTATAGTGCATTTAAAGTTTTCCATCCGAGGTGCGAGCATGCTGCAGGACGCCTTTTTGGAGCTCTTGCGCCGCGCCGCCTGCGACCTCCCCCCCGACGTGGAGGCGGCGTTGCGCCAGGCCTACGAGCGGGAGGAAGCGGGCCAGCCCGCCAAGAGCGTGTTCGGGACCATCCTGGAGAACGTGGCCATGGCCCGCGAGGCCTCTACGCCCATCTGCCAGGACACCGGGTCCATCAACTTCTACATCGACTTTCCGGTGGGCCAGCGGGAACAGGACTACCGCGTCGCGGCGGAAGCCGCCGCCGCCGAAGGGACGAAGCGGACCTACCTGCGCCCCAACGCGGTGAATCCCATCACCGGCAAGAACTCCGGCAACAACGTCGGCGTCAACGCCCCGTTCTTTCACTTCCACCAATGGGCGGAGCCGTACACGCGCGTCCGGGTGATGCTCAAGGGCGGCGGCAGCGAGAACGTGGGCGCCCAGTACCGGCTCCCCGACACGAGCATCGGCGCCGGTCGCGACCTGAACGGGATCAAGAAGTGCATCCTGGACGCCGTGCTCAAGGCGCAGGGGTTCGGCTGCTCGCCGGGGGCCATCGGCGTCGGGATCGGCGGCGACCGGATGACGTCGTACCTGCTGTCCAAGGAGCAGTTCTTCCGCCGGCTGGGCTCCGTCAACGAGGACGCGACCTTGGCCCGGATGGAGACGGAACTCTGCGGCAAGCTCAACGAGCTGAACATCGGCCCCATGGGGTTCGGCGGCAAAACCACCGTTCTGGGCGTGCACATCGGCGCCCAACACCGCCACCCGGCCACCTTCTTCGTGGCCATCACCTACATGTGCTGGGCGTACCGGCGCAAGACCATGACCATCCGCGACGGGGAGGTGCGCTATGAAGATTAGGCTCCAGACGCCGATTTCGGAAGCGGACATCCTGAAGCTGAAGGTGGGCGACGAGGTGGAGCTCAACGGCACCATGGTTCTGGCCCGCGACATGGGGCACAAATGCATGGTGGAGGAAAAGCCTGACTTCATCCGGCCCTTCCTGGCCGGCGGGATCATCTATCACTGCGGCCCGGTGGTGCGCAAGGACGAGGCCGGCGGGTGGCATTTCGTGGCCGCCGGTCCCACCACCTCCAGCCGCGAGGAGCCTTACCAAGCCGATGTCATCGGCGAGTACGGCGTGCGCGCCGTCCTGGGCAAGGGCGGGATGAAGGAGAAGACCCGCGCCGGCCTCATGCAGCACAAGGCCGTCTACCTGCATGCCGTGGGCGGGGCAGGGACGTTGCTGGCGCGCCGCGTGGTCCGGATCATGGACGTGTTCAAGCTCGAGGAGTTCGGCACGCCTGAGGCGTTCTGGGTCATCGAGGTGAAGGACTTTCCCGCGGTGGTGACCATGGACGCCCACGGCGGCAGCTTGCACGACGACGTGCTGAAGGACTCCACGGCCCGCGCCAAGGGCCTGCTGGACTGACGGCGCCCGGATTCGTACTCGTAATCGTCATCGAGACTCGTTCCTGATCTTCGGATTTCGGACAGTGGACATCGGCATTCGGACTTCGGAGGTCGGACCTGGGACCGCGGTTCCGAGTCCTCGTCACCGGATCTCAGAGCCCTGCTACCAGAACTCAGGTCCCAGAACCCAGTCCTCGAACTCCCCCCATTCACCGATTCACCCGTTTCCACCAAGCTGATTCCTGTTCAAATATCTGATATCCGATATCCGGAATCTTAAATTCCAAGACCGGGTCCGATTCTGACGATCAAAAAATTGAGTATAAATTCAACTAAAAAACCTCTTTGTGCCCTTTGTGCCTGTGGTGAACATCTTCCTTCCAGCCTCGAGACTGAAAATCAACTTGCCTCATCCGGCGCGTTATGCTATTCATGAATAATTATAAGGAAACTGTAATATGTCAACACACCGAATCACCCAGCATCCCGTCCTGGACATTCCCCCAACCGAGACCGTGACCTTTTACTGGCAGCGCCAGCCGTTCACCGCCCGCCGCGGCGAGATGATCAGCTCGGCGCTCATCGCCAACGGCGTCAAGGTGTTCGGCCGGCACCACCGCGACGGAAGCGGCCAGGGGCTTTTCTGCGCCAATGGCCAGTGCTCCAAGTGCATGGTCATCGCCAACGGCATGCCCGTCAAGTCGTGCATGACGCCGGTGAAAGCAAACATGGTTGTGGAAAGCTGCGGCGGCCTGCCTGAGCTGCCGGCGGCCGACGCTGCGCCCGCCCTCCACGACATTCCCGAAACCGAAACCGACGTGCTGGTCATCGGCGGCGGACCGGCGGGACTGTCGGCCGCCATCGAGCTCGGCAAAATGGGGATCCACACGCTGCTTGTCGACGACAAGACCGAGCTCGGCGGCAAGCTGGTGCTCCAGACCCACAAGTTCTTCGGCTCGGTGGAGGACTCGCGCGCCGGCACCCGCGGCAACCACATCGGCCGGCTCCTGGGCGAGGCGGTGGCGTCCGACCCCCACATCGAAGTCTGGCTCGACAGCACCGCCGTCTTTGTCTTCAGCGACCGGAAGGTGGGCGTGCTCCGCAACGGCGCCTACCGGCTGGTGCGGCCCCGGGTGGTGCTCAATGCCGCCGGCGCCCGGGAGAAGTACCTTCAGTTTCCAGGCAACCACCTCGTGGGCGTGTTCGGCGCCGGCGCCTTCCAGACGCTGGCCAACCGCGACCTGGTGCGGCCGTCGGAGCGCCTGTTCATCATCGGTGGTGGCAACGTGGGCCTCATCGCCGGCTACCACGCGCTGCAGGCGGGCATCCCCGTGGTGGGGCTGGCCGAAGCCATGCCCCGCTGCGGCGGCTACCAGGTGCACGCCGACAAGTTGGCGCGGCTGGGTGTGCCCATCTACACTTCGCACTCCATCATGTCGGCCAACGGGGTCGAAACCGTGGAGTCCGTCACCATCGCCCGCGTGGACGAGCGGTTCCAGCCCGTCCCCGGCACCGAGAAGACCTTTGCCTGCGACACCGTGCTCATCGCCGTGGGCCTCAATCCCATCGACGAGTTCACCGCGGAGGCGCGTGCCGCCGGGTTGCCCGTCTTCGCCGCCGGCGACGCCCTGGAGATCGCCGAGGCCTCCTCGGCCATGTTCAACGGCCGGATTGCCGGCCTGCAGGTGGCGCAGGCGCTCGGCGCCCCGGTGGACGCCATCCCGCCCGCCTGGCACGAGAAGGCCGAAATCCTCAAGTCGCATCCTGGACCGGTGCAGCCGCCGGCGCCGCCGGCGGCCGATTCCGGCGTGCTGCCGGTCATCCATTGCCGGCAGGAAATCCCGTGCAACCCATGCGCCGCCGTCTGTCCCACCCAGTCCATTCGAATCCAGGGTGATCCCATCATGGGGCTGCCGTACTTTGAGGGGACCTGCACCGGCTGCACCCGGTGCGTGGCCATCTGCCCGGGCCTGGCCATCACCCTGGTGGATTACCGGAAGGATCCCGAAAACCCCACGGTCACGGTGCCGTACGAGGTGTTCAACTACCCGGTGGCCGTCGGCGACACCGTGCCGGCTGTTGACATCGACGGCCGTCCACTGGGGGACCTGCCGGTTGCCGGAGTGGTCCGAAACACGGCCGGCCGGATGCAGCTGGTCCGGCTCCGCGCGCCCCGGGAGCTGGCGGCGCGAGTGGTGTCGTTCCGCATCCAGGATGAAGCCGTGACGCGCCCGCTGGCGGAAACCGCCCCGGCGCCGGCCGACGGTGACAGCGCCTTCGTTTGCCTGTGCGAGCGCGTGAGCCGGGGGGAGGTTCGGGCGTTGGTGCGCCGCGGCGTCACTGACGTGAACATGATCAAGGCGGTCACCCGGGCCGGCATGGGGGCCTGCGGCTCCAAGACATGCCAGACCATGATCCGGCAGATCCTCCGCGAGGAGGGCGTGCCGGCGGACGCGGTGACGCCCAACACCCGGCGCCCTGTGTTCGTGGAGATTCCCCTCGGCGTGTTCGCCGGCGAATCCGACCAGGAGCACCGCTCATGAGCCGGCCGAACTACGACGTCATCGTGATCGGAGCGGGCTCGGTGGGCGTGCCAGCGGCGCTGGCGCTGGCCGGGCAGGGGCTGTCGGTGCTCGTGCTCGACGAGCATCCGTCGCCGGGGCAGGGGAACAACAAAAAAGCCATCGGCGGCATCCGCGCCACCCATTCCGACTTCGGCAAGATCCGGGTCTGCCAGCGGAGCATCGAGATTTTTGCCGGCTGGGAGGCGGAACACGGTGACGACATCGGCTGGCTGAGCAACGGCTATAGCTATCCCGCCTACAGCGAGGCGGACGAGCGCAAGCTCAAGGCCCTGATGACGGTACAGCACCAGTTCGGGCTGGACATCCGCTGGCTGACCGCCGACGAGTACGCCGAGCTGGCGCCGGGCATCAGCCGGGACGGCCTCCGGGGTTCCACCTATTCGCCGGGCGACGGCAGCGCCTCACCGCTCCTGGCCATGGGCGCCTTCTATTTCAAGAGCCTCGACCGCGGCGTCGTTTACCGCTTCGGCGAAACAGTCACGGGCATCACCACCGCCGCCGGCCGGGTCACCGGCGTGGTGACGGACCGCGGCGCCTACGGCTGCGACTGCCTCATCAACGCCGCCGGCAACCACGCCCGGGCGGTGGCTGAAATGGCCGGCGAGTCGTTCCCGGTCCGGTCCGACTGTCACGAGGCGGCCATCACCGAGCCGGTGGCGCGGTTCTGCGGGCCCATGATCGTGGACATGCGCGCCGGCGAGAACTCGCTCAACTACTACTTCTACCAGAACCGGGAAGGGCAGGTGGTCTTCTGCATCACCCCGCACCCGCCCATCTGGGGCGAAGACAACGCCTCCACCTCGGTCTTCTTCCCCCAGGTGGCCAGGCGGATGGTGTCGCTCTACCCGCGGCTGGCCAATCTCAAGGTGCGACGTTCGTGGCGCGGGCAGTATCCCATGACGCCCGACGCCTTCCCCATCGTGGGCCGGACACGGAGCTGCCCGAACTTCATCCAGGCCATCGGTATGTGCGGCCAGGGCTTCATGCTGGGGCCGGGCCTGAGCGAGCTGCTGGCGCGGCTGGTGACCGACACGCTCACCGAAGAGGACGCGCGCATCCTCGAGAGCTTCGAGCCGTACCGGGAGTTCACGGGCACCGAGGCGTTTCAGTAGGACGAGGCGCATTCCCGTTCCCCTGATTCGTGCTCGTAATTCGTAATCGTAATTCGTAATCGTGATCGTAATTCCTGATCGTAATCGTGATCGTAACTGATCCTCACTGTCCAACCCGCCATCGACTCCTGTAACGCCCGTTCGGCGAACGCGGCCTACGGATGTCAACGGACGGTCACGGCATGATCAGACGCCTCGTTTTTCCTCGCGCCCCGTCAGGGCCGGGCGCAGCCAGAGGTCTCTGGCCCGATGCTCGATGCCCGCATGATGTAAACGAGACTCGGTTACGATCAGGATTACGAATTACGAGCACGATTACGAGCACGACATCCGAAGTCCGATATCCGCGTCACGGCAACGAGCCCCTGGCCTCGAGCCTCTGACCTCGGTCCTCTGGCCTCGAGTCTCCAGCCTCGAGCCCCTGGACTTGAGTCTCCAGCCGCATTGATTCTAGTGGGAAAAAAGAGGGCGCCGGTCGGGCAACCGGCGCCCCGGAGGCTTACCCCTATTGGTTGAGGTAAGGTTGGAGGAGCCGGAGGAATCCCTGGAATTCCTCCGGTACAGGCATGAGGGCATCGGATAGGATCTTCCGGTGGTCGATCAACTTCTGGTAAAAAGTATAATTGGCCTTCCGGTCGATGGTCAGGGTCGCGCCCTGGATCGATATTCCCGCGAACAGACCCTTGCTGCGCGAGTAGGACAGGATGCCGGCCCGCAGGGTCAGGTCAGTGCCCGCCTCGGCGTTACGGCCCACCGGTCCGGCGGTGGCGGCCGCGTCGCCGCTGAACGTGAAGTTGTCGGACAGGATGGCGTCGACGCCGCGGGGATTCTGGACCAGCAGGATCAGGTCCACCGCCTGGCCGCCGAGCTGCAAACCAAAGCTGCCGCCCTTGATGGCGACGAAGCACGGATTGCTCCAGCGGTCCTTCTGCCGGCGCACCATGATGCCGTATCCCGCCCGGCCGCCGAAGAGGAACGCCCCTTCCACCACGCGGGGGATGACGATCACCGCCTCACTGCCCGCCAGCAGCTTGTCGGGGATCCCCTGTTCGGGAATGTTCAGCACTTCCTCCAGCACGGCCGTGGCGTTGGCCATGCGGCTCACGGTCTTGTTGCGGCTCAGCGCCAGCGCCGGCGTGCCGAAGCCCAGGCCGAGAGCGGCGACGAGCAGTCCGGCGACGCACGGCGTCAGCAGGCGGGGTGCAGATTGGGACATGTTCAACCTCCCAGAGCGGACAGATCGCCCACGGCTATCGGTGCGGACAGCGCCAGCGCGTCGGCCTATTCCAGCTTCCGGCGCAGGTACGCCGGGATGTCCAGCCGGCCGGGCGCCACGTCGAGCCCGGACGCCATCCGCATGTCGGCCACGCAGACCGGCTCCATGGTCGGCTCGGCGACCGGCTTGCCGACGGCGGCGGGCGTCTGCTGGCCCGGCGCCGGCATGGCCGCCTTGGCCGTCTGGGCCTCGAAGCCGGTGGCGATGACGGTGATCTTGATCTTTTCGCCCAGCCCCTGGTCGTAGACCACGCCCCAGATGATGTTGGCGGTGGGATCCGCGGCGTCCTGAAGCACGGCGGCCGCCTCGCTGATGTCGTGCATGGTCATGGAGTCGCTGCCGGTCACGTTCATGATGACGCCCTTGGCGCCGTGGATCTGGCAGTCTTCCAGAAGCGGGTTGGAGATCGCCCGGCGGGCGGCGTCGGCGGCGCGGTTGTCGCCCTCGCCCACGCCGATTCCCATCAGGGCGATACCCATGTCCTGCATGATGGTGCGGACGTCGGCGAAATCCAGGTTGATCATGCCGGGCACCGTGATCAGGTCGGAAATCCCCTGCACGGCTTGGCGGAGCACGTCGTCGCAGACGTTGAACGCCTGCATGAGCGGCGTCTTCAGGTCCAGCGCCTGGAGCAGCCGGTCATTGGGAATGGTGATGACGGTGTCGACGCAATCCTTCAGGTCCTTGAGACCCATGTCGGCCTGGGAGGACCGTCGCCGGCCCTCGAAGGTGAACGGTTTGGTGACCACGGCGATGGTCAGCGCACCCAGCTCGGACGACAGGGACGCGATGATGGGTGCAGCGCCGGTGCCCGTACCGCCGCCCAACCCGGCCGTGATGAACACCATGTCGGCGCCCTCGAGTTGCTCGATGATCCGCTCGGTATCCTCGAGCGCGGCGGCCCGGCCCACGTCGGGGTTGGCGCCCGCGCCGAGGCCCTTGGTCAGCTTGCCGCCCAGTTGCAGCTTGATCGGGGCCGCGCTGCGCTCCAGGGCCTGCAGGTCGGTGTTGGCCGCGATGAATTCAATTCCCTCGACCCGGGCCTGGATCATCCGGTTGACAGCGTTGCAGCCGCCGCCGCCGACGCCGACGACCTTGATCTTGGCGCCGACGCGGCCTTCCTCCTCGAACGTGAACAGACGGTTCGGAACTTTGTTCATGCCTTCCATGTTGCTCCTCCTCCAGCTATATGCTGAATAATTCCTGGATCCAGTTCTTCACCCGGTGCGACGTCCGGACGACGCCGGCGCGGCCGCCGACCAGTCGGTCGTCCAGCGACGACTCGCGACGCGTCATCGCCAGCCGGGCCTTCTGAAACAGGCCCACCAGCGACGCATAGGCCGGCGAGCGCAACTCCTCCGGCCACGCGTCGAGCGGGACGGGCTCGCCCAGCCGGACGGGCACGTCCAGGGCCCGTTCGGTGAGCCCCGCCAGCTCGCGCAGCGCCGCGCCGCCGCCGGCGACCACGCAGCCGGCGAACTGGCCGGGCTCGAAGCCGGCCATGGTGATCTCGGTGCGGGTCATCTCCAGGATCTCCTCGATGCGCGGCTGGATGATCTCGGTGACGATCTGCGGGGCGATCTGGCGCACCCGGCCGGTGCCGGTGCCCTGGACTTCGAACGGGCCGGCGTCCTCGCCGGCTTGCGGATTCAGGGTGCCGTGCTGGCACTTGATCCGCTCGGCTTCCTTGAGCGTGGTGCGCAGGCCGACGATGATGTCGCGGGTGATGTGGTCGCCGCCCACCGGCACGCTGAAGCTGTGCTGGATCTTGCCGCGCTGGAACAGCAGGCCGGTGGTGGTGCAGGCGCCGAAATCGAGGAAGATCACGCCGAACTCCTTCTCCTCCGGGCTGAGGACCGCCTCGGCCGCGGCCAGCGACTGCAGGGTCATCTTCTCGACGCTCAAGCCGGCTTGGTTCACCGCCTTGGTCAAATGGGTGATCTGGGTCTTGGGCAGGGCCAGGATGTGCAACCCCACCTCCAGCCGCTTGCCTTCCATGCCCAGCGGGTTGTCGACCTCCATGTTTTCGTCCACCAGGCACTGGCGGACGATGGTGTGCAGCTTCTCCAGCGTGTTCGCCAGGCTGACGTTGGAGGCGGCGTCGATGCATTTCTGGAAGTGGGCGGTGTTGATGGGCGCCGCGTTCGAGCCCATGATCAAGGTGCCGCTGCTGTTGAAGCTCTTCAGACCGCGGCTGTTGATGCCGAGAACCACCCGGTTCACCTCGACCTGGGCGGACTTCTCCGCCTCCTGGAGGGCGGCGCGGATCGAGCCGCTGACCTCGTCAAGGTCCACGATGAGCCCGTTGCGGGTCCCCTTCGCGGCGGCGGCGCCGAAGCCGAGCAGCGCCAGCGACCCGTCGGACTCCAGGCGGGTGATGCCGGCGTACACGCGGGTGGAACCCGCGTCCAGGACGCCGATGAGCCGGTCTTTTTTACTCAGTGCCATGGGGGGCCTCCTGCGGGGTCTCCGGGGGGATCTCCATGGGCCGGACGATCACCCGGTCGTCGAAGCGCATGTCGATGACGGCGATGGGGCCGTTCTCGGCCCGCGCCCGGTCCACAATCTGGAAGAACCGTTCCAGCCGCTCCGCCTGCTTCTCGTTGCCCAGGTGCACCCGGGGATTGCCATCGAGAGGGATCACGGTCAGGTTGGCCAGATCGGTCAGATCCACTTCGGAGAGCCTGGCGGACAACTGGTCGGGCCGGTCGTCGATCGCCGTGAGAAAGGCGACGTACATCCGGATCCGCTCAAGGTTCTCGTCGGCGGCCATGGGGTCCGTGCCGTCGTGCAGACCCACCAGCACGGGCCGGTCGATGGCGTGCACGGCGGGCACGTACTCGTCGAGGAACACGCCGTCGGCGTCGAAGAGCCACAACTTGTCCATGCGCGCGATGCCCACGGGCACCCGCTCCACCACCTTGATGTAGAGCCGGTCGGGGTACACCTTGCGCACCGTCACCGCCCGCACCCAGCTGAATTTTTCGAGCCGGTCGCGCAGCGCGTCGATATCGAGGCGCATGAGGTTGCGCGGGAAGGCGCTGTGGATGAGCGTCAGCACGTCCTGCCGGTTCAGGTTGCGGCAGCCCTCCAGGACCACCTGGTTGACGCTGTACAGGCCCCGGTCGCGGCTGTAGGTGTACATCAGGAACAGCGCCGTGAGCACGAGGACCACGGCCGCGAGCTTGGCGGCGATGAGCGGCGCCCGCCGGATGCCCCGGGGCGGTTCCGGTCGGTTGTCGTCGTCCAGGGGGGAGAATTTGCGCAGGAACGCCGATTCGTCCGAGATGGGGATGCCGGTGCGGATGGCGTCGTTGTCGCGGCTGCCGGGATTACTCATGGCCGTTGTCCTCGCCCAGGGCTTCCAGGATCAGCGGGGTGACCTGGTTGATGTTGCCGGCCCCGAAGACGACCACCAGGTCGCCGGCGGCGGCCAGTTCCGCCACGGCCCCCGCCAGGCGGTGAAAATCCTCCTCGTACCGGACGTCGGGATGGCCGCCGGCGCGGATCGCATCGGCCAGCGCCCGGCCGGACACGCCGGGCAGGGGCGCTTCGCCCGCCGGGTAGATGGCGGTGGCGAACACGGCGTCGGCGCCGCCGAACGCCGTAGCGAACTCCCCGCCGAGGGCGGCCACCCGGGAGTACCGGTGCGGCTGGAACACCGCGATCAGCCGCCGCGGACCGGTGGCACGCGCCGCCTCGAGGGTGACGCGGATCTCGGTGGGGTGGTGACCGTAGTCGTCCACCACGCGCACGCCCCGCCGGGTGCCGCGGAGCTGGAAGCGCCGGTCCACGCCCTGGAATTCGGCCAGCGCCGCCCGGATCGCGTCGGGCGCCAGCCCCAGCTCCAGGCCGACGGCGACGGCCGCCAGTGCGTTCTGGACGTTGTGGCGGCCCGGCACGGCCAGGCGGAAAGTCCCCAGCGACGCCCCCTGCTGCACGACGTCGAAGCGGCTGCCGGCGGGCTCGATGGCGATCTTCTCGGCGCGGATGTCGGCGTCGGGCCGGAAGCCGTAGCTGCGGATCCGCCGGTCGAGCCGCGGCAGGATGACCCGGACGTTGGGGTCGTCGAGGCACAGGATCGCCGTCCCGTAGAAGGGCAGCCGGTGGACGAAGGCGGTGAACGCGTCGAGGAGCCGGTCCAGGGTGCCGAAGTGCTCCATGTGCTCCGGCTCGATGTTGGTCACCACGGCCACGGTGGGGAAGAGCTGGAGGAAGGAGCCGTCGCTTTCGTCGGCTTCGGCCACCAGAAACTCGCTTTGTCCCAGGCGGGCGCTGCTGTCGAAGATATTCAGCCGGCCGCCCACCACGGCGGTGGGATCGACGCCGGCGTGGTGCAGCAGCACCGCGATCATGGAGGTGGTGCTCGTCTTGCCGTGGGTGCCGGTCACCGCCACAGCGAATTTCATCCGCATGAGCTCGCCCAGCATTTCGGCGCGGGGGATCACCGGGATCCGCAGCTCGCGGGCGCGCCGCACCTCGGGGTTGTCCGGGCCGATGGCCGTGGAAACGACCACCACGTCGGCGCCGTCCAGGTGCCCGGCCGCGTGCCCGGCGGCGACGCGCGCCCCCAGGCGGGCCAGCCGTCGGGTGATCTCGGTATCGCGCAGGTCGGAGCCGGACACCTCGAAGCCCAGGTTCAGGAGCACTTCGGCGATGCCGCTCATACCGATGCCGCCCACGCCGACGAAATGCACCCGGCGCGCCCGGCGGTACAGGGCGGCGTAGGTCTGGGCCGGCCCGGTGGGCCAGCCCGGCGGCGGTTGCGGGACGGCATGCATCATTCGGCATACTCCCGCGAGAAATTGATCACCACGCCCATGGCCAGCAGGTTGATGAGCAGCGACGTGCCGCCCATGCTGATGAAGGGCAGGGGAATGCCCTTCGTCGGCCCGAGGCTGATCACCATGGAAGTGTTGATGAGAACCTCGATCATGATGAGGGTGATCAGGCCGAGCCCGAGCCAGTTGAACATGGGCACGGGATTCTGGATGGCCGCCTTGATCCCCCGGCAGAACAGGTAGCCGAACAGGGCGACGACGGCCAGGCAGCCCAGGAAGCCGAGTTCCTCGCCCACCACCGCGAAGATGAAGTCGGTGTGCGGCTCGGGCAGGAAGTACAGTTTCTGCGTGCTCTCGCCGAGGCCGAGGCCCCAGAAGCCGCTGTGGCCCATGGCGATGAGCGACTGGTTGATGTGGTAGCCGATCCCGCGGGGATCGGCGTCCGGCGCCATGAACGTCCGGATCCGGTTCAGCATGTACGGCGACGTCAGGACCACTACCACCAGTATCGGCAGCACGGCGGCGCCGGCGAGAGCCAGCTTGAGCAAGGGGAATCCGGCCAGGAACAGGTACAGCAGGACGATCACGAGCAGGATCACGACGCTGCCCAGGTCCGGCTCGAACACGATCAGCGCCAGCATCGGGACGACGGGGACGGCGATGCGCAGCAGATGCAGGAACGGCCGCTCGCGCAGGTCGGGCTCGCGGCTCAGGTAGTACGACAGAAACAGGATCGTGGTCAGCTTGGCCAGCTCCGACGGCTGGAATGAGACGCCGAACGCGTGCAGCCAGCGCTGCGTCCCGTTGATGGGCGACTGGGTGAACACCAGCGCCAGCAGAATGTAGGTCGCCACCAGGGCCGTCGCGACCACCCACCGGCAGGCCAGCCACTGCAGCCGCATCTGCACCACCAGCAGGAAGACGAACACGCCGATCGCCGCCCAGGCGAGCTGGCGGTAGAACAGGAAGTGGGGCGAGTGGAATTTGGCCTGGCTGGTGGGGATCGAGGCGCTGAACACCATGACCAGCCCCACACACACCAGGATGAGGGTGGCCAGGAGCATCGAGCGGTCCAGGTTCCAATCCAGCCGGATCATGATTCCAACTCCCGTTTCAGGGCCAGCACGTCGCGCCGGAACACCTCGCCCCGGTGCTCGAAATTGTCGAACATGTCGAAACTGGCGCAGGCGGGCGACAGCAGGATCACGTCGCCCTCCGCCGACAGCGCGAAGCCGGTCCGGACGGCGTCGGCCAGGTCGCGGCAGCGCGAGCGGGGGACATCCGTCGGGAGGGCGCGTTCGATCTTGTCGGCGGCCTGGCCGATGAGCAGCACGTGGCGGACCCGCTCGCGGATGGGGCGGACCAGGGGCGCGTAGTCGCTCCCCTTGTCCTTGCCGCCCAGGATCAGCAGGATCTTCCGGTCAAACGACTCGATGGCCAGCAAGGTTGAGTCGACGTTCGTCGCCTTCGAATCGTTGTAGAACGTCCGGCCGCGGATTGACGCCACCGGTTGCAGCCGGTGGGGCAGGGGCTCGAAGGTGCGGACGCCCGCGGCCAGCTGTTCCGGCTCCAGTCCCAGCAGGCGGCCCATGAGCACGGCCGCCAGGACGTTCTCCAGGTTGTGCCGGCCGGGGAGCGGGATGTCGCTCCGCGGCATGACGGCGACGGGCTCGCCGCCGGTGCGCACCCAGATCGTGCCGTCCGCCAGCCCGGCGCCGTTCAGGGCGGCGGGGTCGCTGACGGGCCGGGCGTCGAAGGTGTACACCGGGCAGCGGAGCCGCGCGGCGCCGGCGGCCAGCCGCGCGTCCCCGGCGTTCAGCACGGCGGCGTCGCCGGCTTCCATGTTTTTGAAGAGGTTCCACTTGGCTTCGGCGTACGCGTCGAGCGAAGCGTAGCGGTCCAGGTGATCGGGGGTGATGTTCAGGATCGCCGCCACCCGCGGGCGCAGCGTGACGATGGTTTCGAGCTGGAAACTCGACAGCTCGGTGACGAAGCAGGCGCCCGGCCGGTCGACGCCGACGAAATCGCTGAGCGCCTGGCCGATGTTGCCCACCGCGTAGGCCGGTCGTCCCGACAGGGCCAGGATGTGAGCGGTCAGCGCGGTGGTGGTGCTCTTGCCGTTGGAGCCGGTGATGCCCACCATGGTGCCGCGGATCCAGCGGGACGCCAGCTCCACCTCGCTCCAGATCGGCACACCCTGTTCGCCGGCGCGGACGAGGAAGGGCTCTGTCAACGGGATGCCGGGGCTCAGCACCACGGCGCGGGCGCCGGCGAGCAGACCCTCGGGATGGCCGCCAAGGTGCAGCTCCAGCTCGCCGGGGGCGACCCGGGCGGTGTCCTCGAGCACGGTGAGCGCCTCACCTAGATCGCCGGCGGACTTGGTGTCGGTGACCAGCACCCGGTGGCCCCGCTGAAGCAGTTGCCGGGCGGCGGCCAGGCCGCTGCGGGCCAGACCCATCACCACGTACGTCTCGGGCACGAACAGCGGGTTCATGGCAGCCTCCCCTCGACGGAATCGCCGGCGCGCAGGGCGCGCACCAGCCGGTCCAGGCCGACGCCGCGGGAGCCCTTGACCAGCAGGAGCATGCCCGGGGCCAGTTCGCGGCGGACCTCGGCCAGGGCGGCCGCGGCGTCGGGTACGAACCGGGCGGCCTGGCCGGCGGCGGCGGCGGCGGCGACCATCTGCTCGGCCTGGCCCTGGACGCCGATGAGGAGGCGGCAGCCGGTGCGGGCCACCTGCGCGCCCACCTCGCGGTGCAGCGCGGCGGACTCAGGACCGAGCTCGCGCATCTCGCCGGCCACGATCAGCGTCGGCGGGCGGTGGGGCCAGCGGGCGAGGGTCTCCAGGACCGACCGCATGGCCTCGGGGTTGGAATTGTACGCGTCGTCGACCAGCCGTACGCCGCCGGGTAACTCGTGCAGCTCGCCCCGCATCGTGAAGGGGCGGATGGCCGCGGCGGCCGCGGCGACGGCCTCCGGCTCGAGGCCGAGGTTCAGCGCCACGGCGGCGGCGGCGGCGAAGTTGAGCAGGTAGTGACCGCCCAGCATGGGCAGGCTCACCGGGAGGTTTCGGTCGCGCCAGCGCAGGGTGCCCTCGGTGCGGCCGTCGGCGGCGACGGACCAGCGGACGAGCCGGACGTCGGCCCCGTCCGCCTGGCCGAAACTCACTGTGGCGCAGCCGGCGGAGGCAGCCAGCCGGCGGACCGGCGGGTCGTCGGCGTTGTACACAAACACGCCGCCGGGCTTCATCCCGGCCACGATCTCGCCCTTGGCGGCGGCCAGCGCCTCGCGGTTGGGGAAGAACTCCAGGTGGACGCTGCCCACGTTGGTCACCACGGCCACGTCGGGTGGCGCGGCGGCGCAGAGCGCGGCGATCTCGCCGCTGGAGCTCATCCCCATCTCCAGCACCGCCACTTCGTGCTCCGGCCGGAGGCCGAACAGCGCCATGGGGATGCCCAGGGTGTTGTTGAAATTGCCCGGCGAGCGGAACACGCGGAAGCGCGCCGCGAGCAGCTCGGCGGTGAATTCCTTCGTGGTGCTTTTGCCCGAGCTGCCGGTGATGCCCACGATCCGGCCGCCCCAGCCGCGCACCCGCCACGCGGCGAAGCGCAGCAGCGCCTGGCGGGTGTCGTCCACCAGCACCAGCGGCAGCCCCGGCACGCCGTCGGGCACCCGGCTGACCACGGCGGCGACCGCGCCGGCGGCCTGCGCGTGGGCCGCATAGTCGTGGCCGTCGGCGGCCGCCGTGGTGATGGCCACGAATACCTCGCCGGCTCGCAGGTGGCGCGAGTCGTTCTGCAGCCCCACGACGGTTGCGTCGCCGCCGCCCCGGGGCAGGACGCCGCCCATGACGTCGGCCAGCCGGGCCACGGTGAGGCGGGGCGCCGTCATGGCCGGCCTCCCGCCTGGAGCAGCGCCAGGGCCGTGGCGTAGTCGCTGAAGGGGATGACCTGCGAACCGATGATCTGGTACCGCTCATGGCCCTTGCCGGCGATCAGGATGGTGTCGCCGGGACGGGCCAGACCGATGGCCGCGCCGATGGCCGCGCGGCGGTCGGAGATGCGCTGGAAGTCCTGCCGGACACTCCGGATGCCGGCGACGATCTCGTCGATGATGGCCTCGGGATCCTCGCTGCGCGGGTTGTCGGAGGTCACCACCACCACGTCGGCCGCCTCGGCCACCACGCGGCCCATGCGCGGGCGCTTGCCGCGGTCGCGGTCGCCGCCGCAGCCGAACACCACCACCAACCGCCCGGAGGTGAGCGTCCGAAGAATGGTGCAGGCGTTGGCCAGAGCGTCCTCGGTGTGGGCGTAGTCGACGAACACACGCACCGGGTGGCCGGGAAGCACCTCCTCGAGGCGGCCGGGCACGGGCGGCATCGCCGCCAGCGCGGCCAGGAGGTCCGCCTCGGCCACGCCGGCCAGCACCGCCGCCGCCACGGCCTGGACCACGTTGTGCAGGTTGCCCCGGCCCGTGAGCGGTACCGCGAGCTCGTGGTCGCGGCCGTCCCAGCGCACCGTGGCGCAAAGGCCGGGTGGATCGAAATCGTAGGCCAGGATACGGAAGTCGGCATCGGGCGACGTGCCGGTGCCCACCGCCTCGCCGCGGAACGCGCGCTTGAACTCGCGGCCGAACGGGTCGTCCACGTTGAACACCGCGCGGCGCGGCAGGGGGCCGTTCCGGCCGTCAAACAGCCGCGCCTTGGCGTCGGCGTAGGCGGCCAGGTTCGGGTAGTAGTCAAGATGGTCGCGGGTCAAATTGGTGAACACGGCGGTGTCGAACACCAGGCCGTGCACGCGGTGCAGCGACAGGGAGTGCGCCGACACCTCCATGAGGAGCGGGCCGCCGCCGCTGTCGGCCACCTCGCGGGCGAAGGCCAGAAGTTCCGGCGCCTCGGGCGTGGTCCGGTCGGCGGGGATGTCGCGGCCGTCGAAGCGGTAGGCCACCGTGCCCACCACCGCCGGCCGGCGGCCGGCCTGCCGGAAAATCGCCTCCAGGATGTAGGTCAGGGTGGTCTTGCCGTTGGTGCCGGTGATGCCGACGAACGGCACGGCCAGATCGGGCCGCCGGTGCACTTCGCGAGCAACCAGCGCCAGCGCCGGCCGGATCTCGGCCACCTGGATCCAGTTCCAGGCGAGGATTTGATAAAAAGTAGGGGGCAGTTCGGATAGAACAGTGATCGCGCCCCCTTCCCGCGCCGAAGCCAGGAAGTCATGCCCGTCGTGCTTCTCCCCGCGGACGGCGGCGAAGATGCCGTCGCGGCACACCCGGCGCGAGTCGCAGGCGATGCCGCCCACGGGTGCGTCCGGGTTGCCATGGAAGGCCACGGGCCGGAGTTGCTGTAAAATGTCAAACACGCGCATATATGTGATGCCCGAAACCGAAACGGAACGTGCCGATCGTCTACTGCCGCTCGGCCAGCCGGCCGTCGGCCGCCGGCGCCAGGGTGCCGGTGCGGGACAGCTCGGTCAGCCGGTGTGGTTCGCTGGTGAACCACACCGTGCAGCGCGTGGACGGCTTAATCAACGCCCCCGGCGGCGGGATCTGCTCCACGGCCAGACCCGACCCGCTGGGTTGCAGGATCAGCCCGATCCGCGCGCACTCCTTCATCACCTGACGGAGGCTCTTACCGGTGAAATCCGGCATCGTGAACGAATTTTCTGGAATCAGCGCAATCACCGTCTCCCGGGAGGCTTCCTCGACCGGGAGCAGGATGTCGACGGGCGCCGGCTCCGGCACGGCGGACGGCGCGGCGTCGGGCGGCGGCTCGACCGCGGCCAGCCGCTCGGGGGCGACGGGCTCCGTCGGTTCCACTTTGCGGAGCATCAGCACCTGGCGGGCGATCTCGGCGAAGACCGGCGCGGAGACGTCACCGCCGTGATAGTGCGGATGGGGTGAATCATAGATGACGGCGATGACGAACTCCGGGTGGTCGGCCGGGGCGAAGCCCACGTACGAGGAAACAAACTCGGTGGGCGAGTACGTCCGGAGCTCCGGATCGTACTTCTGGGCGGTGCCCGTCTTGCCGGCCACGCGATAGCCGGCCACGGCGGCCTTCTTGCCCGTGCCTTTTGACACCACCATCTCCAGCGCGTTACGGAGTATCCCGGTGGTCCGCGACGACAGGACGCGGACGCGTTCGGGCTCCACCCGCTCCACGAGCCGGCCCTGGCTGTCCAGCACCCGGTCCACCACGTAGGGGCGGACGAGGTAGCCGCCGTTGGCGATGACCGCCATGGCGCGCAGCATCTGGACGCCCGTGACGCCCACCTCCTGGCCCATGGAGATGGCGCCGATGGATATGCCGCTCCAGCCCGAGTGGTGCTGGATGCGGCCCGGTTCCTCCGCGGGCAGGTCGATGTCGGTGCGCTGGCCGAAGCCAAAGGTGCGGATGTAGCGGTAGAGACCCTCCTCGCCCACCCGGAGACCCAGCTTGATGGCCCCCACGTCGGACGAGTTGGCCAGGACCTCGTTGAAGGACAGGTTCTGGAACGGACGGTGGTCGCGGATGATGTGGCCGGAGAGGGAAATGTAACCGTTGCCGCAGTCGATGACGTCGTCCGGCGAGGCGATCTCCTCCTCCAGGGCCGCGGCGGCGGTGACGATCTTGAACGTGGAGCCGGGCTCGAAGTACCGCTCCACCGCGAGATTGCGCAGGTTGGCCGGCGGCGTGTCCTTGAGGTTGCCGGGATCGAAATCGGGCCAGGCGGCCAGGGCGAGGATGCGTCCCGTCTCCGGCTCCATGACGATCACCATGCCGGAGGCGGCATTGTATGTTTCGATGCCGGCGGCCAGTTCGCGCTGGGCGACGTGCTGGATCCGGCTGTCGATGTTCAGGATCAGCGAGTGGCCTACCTGCGGTGACCGCAGGGTGGTGGTGGTGAGCACATTGAGCCGGCCGTCCTTTTGGATGAAGAGCTCGCCCGGCTGGCCGCGGAGCTCATCCTGGTACTGGCGCTCCAGGCCTTCCAGTCCGAGCTCCGTATCCTGCCGCAGGCTCACCGCCCCCAGGATGTGGGACGCCAGCCGGCCGTTGGGATAGACCCGGCGGTTCTCCTGGAGGAGGCCGACGCCGGCCAGATTGAGGGCCAGAATCCGCTGGGCTTCGTCGTGGCCGATGAAGCGGCGGATGTAACGGAACTTGAGCGGTCCGTTCATCTTGACCAGGATCTGGCGGGCGTCCAGCCCGAGCACGCGGCCCAGCTCGCGGGCGGCCGTGTCCTTGTCCTGGATCTCGGGAGTGTACACGTACACCGAATCGAACGGGATGCTGGCTGCCAGCGGCTCCAGACGACAGTCCAGGATCCGGCCCCGGGTGGCCGGGACCTTGATGATGTCCTCCTGTTGGCCGCGGGACTGCCGGGCCAGCTCGTCAGCCTGGAACACCTTCAAATAGAAGACCTTCCCAAGCACCAGGAGCTGCCACGCGCAGACGACCCCTACAAACAGGAGAAGCCGCTTCTTGTGGAGCAGCGTGTTGTCCATCCAGTCCTTGCCCTAACCTGAACGTGCCTTACCTTGCCTCGCCTGACGGTTTCGCCGCATCGGCCGGCGCGGCGTTCATGGCCAGCCGCTCGGCTTGCCCGGCCGAGAGTCTGGACGTGTCCACGAAATGCACCTGGGCGAGATCCAGGGGTTTGAAGCCCAGGCGCCGCGCCTCCGCCTCGAGACGGTCGGGCGCGGTCAACGCGCATTCCATCATCTGAATGGCCGAACGCTCCTGCTCCAGGCGGCCGAGCTCGGCCTTGGCCTGTTCCATCTGGTAATCCAGGGCGACCAGCCGATTGGGGATGTAGATGTATCCCAGCCCCAACAGGAAAATCAGGATGATCCCCAGGACGACATAGATGATCTCCCGGGTGCTTTCATCCCGGTTGCGGTGCTTGACCCGATAGTTGCTGACTTTCCTGTCGATGACTTGGCCAACCATTTGTTTCCCCTTTCCGCGCGCCCCGTCGGGCGCACGGGCTCAAATCCGTTCCGCGACCCGCATCTTGGCGCTCCGCGCCCTCGGGTTGAGCCGGATCTCTTCGGCCGTCGGCACCTCCGGCTTGCGGGTGATCAACCGGACGCGCTCCCGGCGCGGGCAGCCGCACAAGTCGGGCGGTCGCCGGCAGATGCAGTGTCCGGCCAGAAGCTGGAAGTTCTGCTTGACGATCCGGTCCTCGAGCGAATGGAAGCTGATGACCACGAGCCGTCCGCCGGGGAGCAGCAGGTCGACCATCTTCTGGACCAGGTCGCCCAGCCCTTCGAGTTCGTTGTTTACGGCGATCCGCAGCGCTTGAAAGGTGCGGGTGGCCGGGTGGATCTGGCCGGGTCGGCGCGGCCCCAGGGCCCGCTCCACGATGTCGGCCAGCTCGGCGGTGGAGGCGATGCGGCGCAGCTGCCGCACCTCGCAAATCCGCCGGGCGATGCGACGGGAGTGGCGCTCCTCGCCGTAGGTGAAAATCAGGTTGGCCAGCTCCTCTTCCGGCAGGCTGTTCACGAGCTGGGCGGCGGTGACCTTCTGAGTCTGGTCCATCCGCATGTCCAGCGGGCCCTCGGTGGCGAAGGAGAAACCCCGCTCCGGGTCGAGGAGCTGGAGGGTGGAGACGCCCAGGTCCAGGAGCAGCCCGTGGATGGCGGTGATGCCCAGCCGGTTCAGGATGAGGGGCAGGTTCTTGAAGTTGTCGCGGCAGAAGGTGACTTGCTTGCCGAAGCCGTTCAGCCGGGTGGCGGCCAGCGTGAGCGCCTGCTCGTCGCGATCCACGGCCACCAGGCGGCCTTGCGGCGACAGGCGGCGGGCGATCAGCTCGGCGTGGCCGCCGTGGCCCACGGTGCCGTCCACGTAGAGGCCGTCCGGATCATGCACCAGATGCGCCACCGCTGCGTCCGCCAGGACGGTCCGGTGCTGGAGCGATGGTTCGGCGTTGCAGGTCAATAGTCCTTCCAATGACATGTGCATCGGATCAAATTCCAAATCCCTGCAGTTTCTCGAACACCTCGGGCGAAGGGAAGTCCTCCTCGGCCCGGCGGTCGGCATGCTGGCGGTCCATGACCACCAGGAAATTGATCCCGCCCATCACGGCCACTTCGGCGTTGAGACCCACCTTGTCGCGTAGGTGCTGTGGCAGGGCGAGGCGGCCCTGGTCGTCCACCGTGCGCTCGGCGCCGAAATAGTTGGCGGTCATGATGAAACGCTGTTTTTCGGGCATGGAGTCCGGCACGTCCATGAGGCGCTGTTCTTTCTGTTCCCAGACCTTGAGGGGGTAGATGCAGAGTTGGTGGTCGCGCAGCACCGTGAGAAACACGTCCGGTCCGTAGTCGCGGAACAGGCGCTCCCGGAAGACCGCCGGAACTTTCAGCCGGCCTTTCTCGTCGATTTTCGCTTGCTCGAATCCTCTAAACATCTTAAACTGAACCCGTCCAAGCGATGACCGAGTCGATCCACAATGATCCACTTTGGTCCAATTTAGGTCAATTTTAGTCCACCGACCCACCACTGTCAAGTAAAAATGTGATTTTTCTCACTTTGCGGAGTCGCTCATGAAATCAGCCATTGTCGGTCTGAAGTACACGGGGAAGAGCACCATCTTCAACATCCTCACCCGGGGGCAGGGACCGGCCCAGCCGTCCGGCCGCCAGGAGGTCGTCCAGGGGGTGGCCCACATCCCGGATCCGCGGCTGGACCGGCTGGCGGCGCTGTACCAGCCGCACAAGACCACGCCGGCCACGGCCCAGTACGTGGATCTGCCGGGCGTCGAGGCCGACGAGCTGAAGGAAAGCACCTTTCTCGGGAGCCTCCGGCCGGCGGAGGCGCTGGTGCACGTGGTCCGGGCCTTCGACTCGCCTGTCGTCCCGCATCCGCTCGGGAGTGTGGATCCGGCGCGCGACGCCATCAACATGGAGCACGAGCTCATCTTCGCCGATCTGTTCCAGGCGGAGAAGCGCATCGAGCGCCTGGAGAAGGACCTGAAAAAGATCAAGAACAAGGAGCTGGAGGCGGAGCACGCGCTGCTGGTGCGCGTGCGCGGCCACCTGGAGGAGGAGCGGCCGCTGCGGGAGCTGACGCTCGCCGCCGAGGAGGAGCGGCTGGTCCGCGGCTTCACCTTCCTGTCGCAGAAGCCGCTGCTCGTCGTGGCCAACCTGGACGAGGCCGACGTGGCCCACCTGGGCGACGTGGCGGAGCATTGCGGGCTGGGCGACTGGTGCGGCCGCCCGGCGGTGGTGGTGACCGGCGTCTGCGGCAAGATCGAGGCGGAGCTGGCGGGGCTGGCGCCCGAGGAGGCGCGGGAGTTCATGGCCGAGCTGGGCATCGCCGAGCCGGGCACCGCCCGGCTGCTGCGGGAGAACTACCGGCTGCTGGGGCTCATCTCCTTCTTCACCGTGGGCAAGGACGAGGTCCGCGCCTGGACGATCCCGCAGGGACTCAACGCCCAGCGCGCCGCCGGCGTGATCCACACCGATCTCGAGAAGGGGTTCATCCGCGCCGAGGTCTGCCGCCAGGATGACCTGGTGGCGCTGGGATCCATGCCCGCGGTGCGCGAGAAGGGGCTGCTCCGGCTCGAGGGGAAGGAGTACATCGTGGCGGACGGCGACGTCTTCCACGTGCGCTTTAATATATAATAGGATGCGGACCGCCCGGCGGCGGGAACCGAACGGTTTTCCCAACGTACAATACGGTGATTTGGACCGCCGGAACCCCGGCGCGGCGCCGGCGCGGTCCGGGGGAAAGCTGAAACTTTTCCCCGCGGGGGCAATCCAAAGCGTGATACGCGGCCAACGGAGGACGTTATGAATCAGGGCAAGCAGAAAGCGGTCTACCTCTCCATTCTGGTGCTGGCACTGCTCATCGGCATCGGAATCGGCACGGTGATCACCTACCGGGCCTCGGCGGAACACCAGCCGGTGGCTGACAAGATTCGGATCCAGGGCGAGGGGAGCCCCCTGTCGGTGTCCAGCCGCCTCGACATCGTGAGCGGCTTCGCAGGCGTGGCCGACGCCGTCGGCCCGGCGGTGGTCAACATCAGCACCAAGACCAAGGTGAAGCTCAGCAAGATGCACCAGGAGATGGGGCCCTTCGGCGACGACTTCTGGCGGCGCTTCTTCGGCGACGAGATGCCCCGCGACTACGTCCAGCGCAACCTGGGCTCGGGCGTGATTGTGGACAGCAAGGGCTTCATCGTCACCAACAACCATGTGGTGGAGGACGCCGACTCCATCACCGTCAAGCTCCGGGACGGCCGCGAGTTCGAGGCGACCGTGGTGGGCGCCGACCCGGGCGGCGCCGAGGGCGGCGCCGACCTGGCGGTGATCCGGATCCACGACACGAAGCCCCTGCCGTTCGCCCGGATCGGGGACGTGGACAAACTCCAGATCGGCGAGTGGGTGGTGGCCATCGGCAGTCCGTTCGGGTTGGAGCAGACTGTCACCTCCGGCATTGTCAGCGCCAAGGGGCGGGCGTTCCCCAGCCAGTCGCTGTTCAGCAACTACATCCAGACCGATGCCGCCATCAATCCCGGCAACAGCGGCGGCCCGCTGGTCAACCTGCGCGGCGAGGTGGTGGGCATCAACACCTTCATCGAGACGCGCACCGGCGGCAACCTGGGCATCGGTTTCGCCGTGCCGTCCGACGTGATCGTGGGTGTCTACAACCAGATCGTGGAGCACGGCAAGGTCCGGCGCGGCTACCTGGGCATCAGCATGAACACCCTGCCCATGACCGACGCCATGAAGGCGCACTTCAAGCTCAAGGGGAAGAGCGGCGTGCTGGTCACCGACCTGAGCGGCGACGACTCCCCCGCCAAGGCCGCCGGCATTCAGCCCGAGGATGTCATCGTCGCCGTCAACGGCAAGCCGGTGGGCGATCCCGACGCACTGCGCGGAGTGGTCGCCAACCTGGCCCCCGGCACCAAGGTGCCGGTGACCCTGGTCCGTGACGGTCGGGAGATCACCAAGGAACTCACCCTCAAGGAACGGCCGGGGCAGTTGTCGGCCCGCAGCGGCCGGCCCATGGACATCGACGCGGCCGACGAGACGCCGAAGCCCGAGATCGGCCTCACCGTCGAGGACATCCCGCCGCGCCTGGCCGAGCAGCTCGACCTCAAGGCGGACGCCGGCGGCATCCTGGTGACCGAGGTCAAGCCGGGCTCGCTCGCCGACGACGCGGGGCTCATCAAAAACGACCTCATCATGACGCTGGACGGCGCCAAAGTGGAGACGGCCCGCGCGTTCGTGGAGCGCATCCGGAGCCTCAAGGCGGGCGAATCGGTGGTGATCAAGTTCCACCGCTTCATCGAGCGGACCAAGCTGACTTACTACACCTCGTTGACCAAACCGTAACCTGGCGCAGGGGGGCGCATTGCCCCCGGTTCCTGTCGTATATCCGCCGAAGGCCGCCTGCGACGCAGGCGGCCTTTTGGCCATTGGCCGAATCACCGCCGGCACACCGCTGCCGGTGGTGGCTAAAAACTCGTTGTGTTGCCGTGATGCATCGATCATAATTACAATACTTTTGAAATTGACGATGGAACCGCCGATGGCGTGCTTGCTGACCCCTTGTCCGCCAAGGCGCGTGAGCCGACTGCATGCGAAAACCATTAGCGACCGGTTGCCTTGCCAGAGCGCCCCAGCGAGAGCCGGGCGCCTTCGATTATCGTGAATATTGCCTTCTTGCGGGAGGTGTCTGATGTCGAATCAGCGTTTCATCTGTCGTTCCGGTTATTGGTCGTGCTGCGCCCGGCTGGCCGGGCTGGCGGTCCTGCTGGTCCTGCTGGCCGGCGCCGCCGCCGCCGGCACCGACGTCTGGGCCGGCCACGTCACCGCCGCGGACGGCTGGAAGACCAGCATCTCGATGTTTAATCCCACCTACAACAACCCGTTCGGCATCCAGTACACGCTGCACAAATATGGTCCTGACGGGAGCCACCTGGGTTCGGAAACCGGCACCGTCGAGTACGGTTCCGGTTGGGTCACCATCCCGCCCGAAACCCTGAACTACGAGGGTTCGGCCCAGATCGTCTCGGATGACAACCTGGTGGTCAAACTGGCGTACCAGTTCGGCGACACGCCCAGCGTTTGCGAGTTCTACCTCAAGAGTGGCGTGCAGGATAAATGGATCCTGCCCAACTCGGTGCGGCCGTGGATGGACTGGACGGGGCTGGCGGTGCTCAACACGGGCTTCGCACCCGTCGACATCACGGTGGAGGCGCACAAGGACGGAGTGCCGGTGGCGGTGATGGCGACGCCGGTGACGCTGGCGCCGCAGGCGAAGTTCGTGAGCCTGTCGGACCAGATCTGGGCGGGGATCGGGTACACCGACGCCGACACGTTCGTGGTCACGGCCAGCGCGCCGATCCAGGCGCCGCTGAGCATCACGGGGAACCACACCCAGGACCGGCACCTGTTCTTCGCCGCCCAGCCGGCCCTGCCCATTCAGGATCCGCTGGCCATCACGCCGGACGGGACGGACGTGTGGGCCAGCCACATCACGGCGGCGGCGGGTTGGCGCACGGGGATCAGCATCTACAACCCGAGCAACGCCAACGGGCACATCGACCTGTTCCGGTACGACGAGGCGGGGACGGACCTGGGGGCGCAGTCCGACACGGTGGCGCCGTACACGTGGCGGCGGCTGGACAGCACGTGGTTGCAGTACGAGGGCTCGGCGCACATCACGTCGAGCCGGTACCTGCTGGTGAAGCTGGAGTTCCAGTACGGCGACACGCCCAGCGCCTGCGAGTTCTACCTCACCGGCGGCCAGTACCATCGGTGGGTTCTGCCCAACGCCGTCCGTCCGTGGATGGACTGGACGGGCCTGGCCGCCGTGAACACGGATTCAACGGTGCAGGAGCTGGTGTTCGTGTCGTACCTCGATCACCTCGCCGTCGGTTTCATGAGCACCGAGCTGAATCCGCAGGCCAAGCTGGTCCGCCTGACGAACGGCATCTGGCCCGACATCGGCTACCCGGACCTGGACACCGCCAGCATCTCCAGCACCTCGATCTGGAATGGCCGGCTGATCGCCGCCCCCATCAGCATCACCGGCAACACCGCCCAGGACCGGCATCTGTTCTTCGCCGCTCAACCCATACCGCCCAATGAATCAGGGGAAACGGTCTGGAACGACGACATCGTGGGCCTCCTGAATTACGGCCGCCACGATTCCTTCGAACAGGGTTCACTGTCAGGCGAACCGTGCCGGGGCACGGACGAAACCCCGTTCACTCATGCGATCGGCCGGAACTTCGCCGTCATGGTATACGAAGTGACCCGGGGGATGTGGGCGGCGCTCCGAGCCGTGCAGCCCTCCCTGCCGGCGGACCCCAGCCACTTGTGGGGCGGCGACACCGCCGACCAACCCGTCCAGCGCGTCACGTGGCACGAGGCGGTGCTGTTCGCCAATTTGCTCTCGGCGCACCGGAACCTGCGGCCCTGCTATTACACGGACGCGGCCTTCACCGTCCCTGTGACTGTGGCCAATTACACCGCCGGACCTTTCTTCTGCGATTTCGGCGCACCCGGTTTCCGGCTGCCCACCGAGGGTGAATGGGAGTACGTGTGCCGGGGCGGCTCCGACACCAACCCATTCCCCAACCAACCGTATTTCATGGAGGACAATTATTCGGCGGCGAACTGCGGCGTGGCGTCCACGGCCGGCATGTATCCGACTCTGGAAACGCTGGCCTGGTTCACGGCCAATTCCGGAGGCCGGACCGCCCCCGTGGGATCCACCATCGTGAACCCCTGGGGCCAGACCGACATGCTGGGCAACGTCTGGGAATGGTGCTGGGACTGGTACGCGGCCTATCCCGCGGGGGCCGTGACCGACTATGCGGGTCCGGGTTCGGGGACGCAGCGGGTGGTGCGCGGCGGAGCCTGGGACCGCGACGCGCAGCACTGCCGCGCCACCAACCGGGAATCCTTCGGCCCGGACGCGCGCCTCAACTCGGTGGGCTTCCGCCTCGTGCGGACGTATCCATAACGATCGGATCGCCGGCCGGCTTCGGCGCGGGAGGCCAGGAGGATCGCCGGGCTCCCTGCGAATAGAGACGGAGCTGTTCGAACCTCCGGACAGGTTTCTGGAAGAGTCGCCCCTTTACGCCCGGCGTTGCTGTCTGCAAAGCCTTTCTTCCGCAATACCTCCCGCCCAGGGCTTGACCCAGCCAGCGTGGTCGCCACTCCGACTGGTTTGGCTGGAACCATACGACATCACAAATTTATTGTGTTGATATGATACATGTGTGATAATTAGCGAAATAATCCGAGTGATCTGCTCAGTCTCTCTGTTGGTGGAATGGCATCTCGGCCCGTCGATCAATCCGACGCACGCATCGCCTCGCGGGCGCCGGCAGGAGCCAGGGGACTACGAACGCGCACGCCACCCGCCCGGAAACGCAACAAAAGTCGGACACTTCCGATAATCCCTACAACTGTATAGTCAGGGGAGGTGCATGATGTCGCATCAATCAGTCATCCAACGATCGGGTCATAAGCTGCGCCGCGCCCGGCTGATCGGGCTGGCCGTGCTGCTGGCCCTGCTGACCGGCGGCGCCGCCGCCAGCACCACCGCCTGGGCCAGCCATGTCACCGCCGCGGCCGGCTGGAAGACCAGCATCATGGTGTATGCCCGGACCTGGCCCGTGAACGGAGATCAAAGTTTCACGCTCCTGAAGTACAGTTCCACCGGTGCGCCCCTCGGCCAGGTGGACGGCCTGGTCCACGGGAACTCGTGGTGCACGATCCCCCCTGAGGAACTGAACTACGAGGGTTCGGCCGCGATCGTCTCGGTCAACAACCTGGTGGTCAAGGTAGCGTATCAGTTCGGCGACACGCCCAGCGTCTGCGAGTTCTACCTCAAGAGTGGCGTGCAGGATAAATGGATCCTGCCCAACTCGGTGCGGCCGTGGATGGACTGGACGGGGCTGGCGGTGCTCAACACGGGCTTCGCACCCGTCGACATCACGGTGGAGGCGCACAAGGACGGAGTGCCGGTGGCGGTGATGGCGACGCCGGTGACGCTGGCGCCGCAGGCGAAGTTCGTGAGCCTGTCGGACCAGATCTGGGCGGGGATCGGGTACACCGACGCCGACACGTTCGTGGTCACGGCCAGCGCGCCGATCCAGGCGCCGCTGAGCATCACGGGGAACCACACCCAGGACCGGCACCTGTTCTTCGCCGCCCAGCCGGCCCTGCCCATTCAGGATCCGCTGGCCATCACGCCGGACGGGACGGACGTGTGGGCCAGCCACATCACGGCGGCGGCGGGTTGGCGCACGGGGATCAGCATCTACAACCCGAGCAACGCCAACGGGCACATCGACCTGTTCCGGTACGACGAGGCGGGGACGGACCTGGGGGCGCAGTCCGACACGGTGGCGCCGTACACGTGGCGGCGGCTGGACAGCACGTGGCTGCAGTACGAGGGCTCGGCGCACATCACGTCGAGCCGGTACCTGCTGGTGAAGCTGGAATTCCAGTACGGCGACACGCCCAGCGCCTGCGAGTTCTACCTCACCGGTGACCGGCATTGGCTGTGGCTCCTGCCAAACACGGTCCGTCCGTGGATGGACTGGACCGGGCTGGCCGCCGTCAATCATGATACGGTGGCCGGCGGTTTCGGCTTCAGGGCGGCGCTGGGCCAGAGCTGGTTGGGCAACAAATGGAATCCGCTGGATCCCCACACCAAGTACGTCCGCCTGACCGACGGCATCTGGCCCGGCATCGAATACCCGGAACTGGACACCATCGTAGCCGAAGGCGGTCCATTAAGTCCGGCGCCCATCAGCATCACGGGCAACACCGCCCAGGACCGGCACCTGTTCTTCGCTGCCCAACCCCTGCCCCAGAACCAGTCGGGTGAGGTGGTCTGGTTCGACGATATCGTGGGCAATATGAGATATATCCGTGCCGGATCCTTCTATCAAGGTTCGCCGGTGGACGAGCCGTGCCGGGGGACGGACGAGGACCAGTTCCCGCACTTTTTCAGCCGCAACTATGTCGCCATGCAGTGGGAAGTGACCCGCGGGATGTGGGCGGCCCTCAAAGCCGTGCAGCCCTCCCTGCCGGCGGATCCCAGCCAACTGTGGGGCGGCGACACCGACTGGCATCCCGTCCAGCGGATCACGTGGTACGAGGCGGTGCTGTTCGCCAACCTGCTGTCGGCGCATCGCAACCTGAAGCCATGCTATTACAAGGACGCGGCCTTCACCGTGCCGGTGACGGCGGCCAACTACACGTCGGGATCGTTCTATTGCGACTTCGGCGCCCCCGGCTTCCGGCTGCCCACCGAAGGGGAATGGGAGTTCATGGTCCGGGGCTGGAATCGAAATAATCCATTTCCGAATGATGCGAGTTGGGATGAACCCAACTATACGGATGCCACATGCGGCTTACCCTCCACCTCGGTGACGTGGGAGACCATTGACCTGTTTATCTGGTTTGTCAAGAATTCCGGGTTGCGGACGCAGGTGGTGGGCAGCGAGGATTTGTGGTTCGCGGGGCAGTGGGACTTGTGCGATGTGCTCGGGAACGTGTGGGAATGGTGCTGGGACTGGTACGACGGCACCTACCCGACGGAGGCCGTGACCGATTATACGGGCCCGGCCTCGGGGATCGGCCGGGTGGTGCGCGGCGGGGCCTGGGACCGTGACGCCCAGCACTGCCGCGCGGGCAACCGGGAGTACTGTGTCGTGTCGTCTCGTTATCCCGCCATCGGCTTCCGCCTCGTGCGGACGTACCCATAACGGCCGCAGGCCGCATTCGACGATCTGTCGTACGCCGCATTCGCTGATCGTGCCATAGGCCGCATTCGCCGAATGCGGCCGGACGGCACGATGGAAGGATTCGCGGTCGTTCCAATCAGCGCCGTGAAATTGCAAGGCGGCGGATTCGGTAACACTGCGATCTTCGCCACCGGCGCGCGTTCATTGAACGCGCGGTACGTTCACTGCTGCGGTACTTGGACCGGTCCGGACGGCCGGCGAGGCGGCCGCGTAATCCCGTACCGCCGGATTTTGTTATAGAGCGTGGTCCGCTCGACGCCCAGCACCTCGGCGGCCTTCTTGATGTTCCATTTCATCAGCGGCAGCACCTTGAGCAGATGCCGTTTCTCCAGTTCCTCCAGCGACAGGGACGCCGGCAGCGTGGCCGGGTCGGTCTGAAGCGGCGGCAGGTCCATAGGCTGGATGTAGGTGGACACGGTCACCACCACCGCCCGTTCCACCGCGTTTTCCAGTTCCCGGACATTCCCGGGCCAGTGGTACTGCTGCATGAGCTGGCGGGCCGGCTCGCTGAAGCCGACGATGTTCTTGTTCGTCGCCGCGCAGATTCTTCTTAAAAAATACTCGGCCGTCAGCAGAATGTCCTCCCGCCGGTCGCGCAGGGGTGGGATGTGGATCTGGACGGCGCCGAGCAGCAGGTAGAGGTCCTCGCGGAATTCGCCGGTCCGCACCAGGGCCGCCAGGTCCGCGCTGTCGGCGGCGATGATGCGGCAGTCCACCGGAAGCTCCAGCGTGCCACCCACCCGCCGGAACATCCGCCGCTGGAGGGCCTGCACGAGTTCCCCCTGGATCCGCGCCGGCAGTGCGCTCACATGGTCCAGGAAGAGGGTGCCGCCGACGGCGATCTCCAGCCGGCCCCGCTTCGGGTACGGGACGCCGTCCGGAGCCCCGCACTCGGAGCCGAAGAGCTCCCGTTCCGCCCGGTGTTCCGGGATCGCACTGCAACTGACCATCACCATGGGCAGGCTGCACCGGCTCGACGCCGCGTGGATCGCGCGCGCCACCCGTTCCTTGCCGCAGCCGTTCTCGCCGGTGATGAGGACGGGAATGTCGGTGGCGGCCGCGTCCGCGATCAGGTGCCGGATTTGCTCGAACGTCGGGCTTCGGCTCAGGATATCGCCGTCTTTGCGATAAGCCTCCAGGCCGGACTTGAGATTGGCGTTCTCATCGATCAGATTGCGGTACTTGACGAACTTGAGGGCCGCCAGCCCCACCGATTCCCGCTGCAGCGGCGGCACGATGTAGTCGAAGGCGCCCAGGCGCATGGCTTGCACGGTGGATGCGTCAGCCACATTGCTGGTGAGCATGATCACTTCAATCGCCGGGTCCAGCAGCTTGACCTGGCGGAGGAGTTCCAGGATGTCCATGTCCGGCAAATTGATGGCGGCCAGGATGCAGTCGGTGTGCTCCTCCCGCAGGCGGCGCATGGCAGCCTCGCCGCTGGATTCGGCAGCGGCGTGAAAGCCGTCGGCCTTCAGCCAGCCGGTGATCAGTTCGCGGACGTTGGCGTCACTGTCCACGATGAGGACTTTGAGATGTTCCGGACGCATGGCGGTAAACTCCCCGAGTGTCGTTGTGGTTGTGGGTGGATCATCGGTCCGAAATCCCGGTGGACGTCGCTCCGTCTCTCGTCCCCGGGCATGCATCCGACGAATCGTTTCGGGCTCGCTGGCGGAGCCGCTCTCTCAACCACATCGGAGTATGGCAAAAATGGAGTAAGAAATCAAAACACTTTCAGACTAGTGTGCAAAATGCCTGCAAACAATGTTGGCTTTTGCCATAAAAAAGCTGCAACCGTCAGCGCCCCAGAAAACTCAGGATGGCGTCGCTGGAGGCCTGGAGGAGCGGGGTGGGGAAGAGTCCGAGGACGATGGTCAGTACGCCGCAGGCGACGATCACGACGCCGGCGGCGGCGGGTACCTCGACGGCCGCGGCTTCACCGGGCTCCTGCATGAACATCACCACCACCACCCGCAGGTAGTAGTACACGCTCACGAGGCTGTTCAGGATGGCGATGATGACCAGGGTGTACAGCTCCCGTTCCATCGCGGCGCTGAACAGGAAGAACTTGCCGATGAACCCGGCGGTGGCGGGGATGCCCGCCAGCGACACGAGGCAGACGGTCAGGGGGAAGCTCAGAACGGGTTGGCGGAAACCCAGGCCGCGGTAGTCGTCGATGGCGACGCGCGTCTCGCCGGGGCCGGACACCAGCGCCACCACCGCGAAGGCGCCGATGTTCATCAGCAGGTAAGCGGCGAAGTAGAACAGCATGGCCGCCAGGCCGGTGACGCTGGCGGTGACCAGCCCGATGAGCAGGTAGCCGGCGTGGGCGATGGATGAGTAGGCGAGCAGCCGCTTGATGTTGCGCTGGGGGATGGCGCCCAGGTTGCCCACCAGCATCGTGAGCACCGCCGCCACCAGCAGCAGCTGGGTCCAGACCGGCTGGTCGGGGGGGACGAGCTGGAACAGGATGCGGATCAGGGCGGCGAATCCCGCCGCCTTGGGGCCGACGGACATGAAGGCGGTCACCGGCGTCGGCGCCCCCTCGTACACGTCGGGCGTCCACACGTGGAAGGGGGCGGCGGCCACCTTGAAACTGAAGCCCGCCACCACCAGGCCGATGCCCAGCGCCAGCAGCAGCGGCAGGTCGGCCACGTGCGTGAAGGCGCGCATGAAGCGGAGCACGGCGCCGTAGTTCGTGCTGCCGGCCGCGCCGTAGATGAGGGCGATCCCGTAGAGCAGAATCGCCGAGGAGAAGGCGCCCATGAAGAAGTACTTCATCCCCGATTCGTTGGAGCGGGGGTCCCGCCGCCGGAAGCCGGCCAGCACGTAGGTGGCGATGGAGAGGATCTCCAGGCCCACGAAGGTCATGACCAGGTCGGCGCCGGTGACCATGAAGTTCATGCCCGCCGTGGCGAACAGCAGCAGCGTGTAGAACTCGCCGTGGGGGAGCGCCTCCCGTCGCAGGTAGGCCGCCGAGCCGAGCACCATCAGAATCCCGATAGCGGCGAAGAGCAGCCGGCAGTAGGCGCCGAACAGGTCCAGGGTGACCATGCCGTGGAACAGCGCATCGACCGGAACTTGCGGCGTCAGCAGGACGGCGGCCGCGCTGCCCGCCAGCCCGGCCACGGTCAGCACGGCGCCGGCGGTCCGGCCGTGCCGGCCCAGAAAGGGCTCCGCGACCATGATCAGGACGCCGGCCGCGCACAGGACGATCTCGGGGAGGATGGCGGGGATGAACAGCTCGTTCACGACGAACTCCTACCGGATGGTGGGCGCGGCGGCCTGCGGGACCGGGGTGCCCGTCCCGACGCCGCCCGCCGGCAGCCGGTCCACCTCGTGGATCACGGGCGGCGGCTGCCGGACCTGCTGCACGCGGGCCAGCGCCTTCTGGAGGCTGGCGTCCATGGGCCGGAGGAAGGTGCTCGAATGCATGCCCATCCACACGATGAGGATGACAATGGGGACCAGGATGAGCTTCTCCCGCAGGTTCAGGTCGACCAGGGCGCGGTTCTCGTCGCGGTTCAGCGGGCCCAGGAAGACCCGCTGGTACATGGTGAGCATGTAGACCGCCGACAGGATCAGCCCCGTCGCCGCCAGGATGCCGTAGGTGGCGTTGCCGGCGAACGCGCCCTGGAGGATGAGGATCTCGCCGACGAAGCCGTTGAGACCGGGCAGGCCGATGGACGACAGGGTGACGATCATGAACAGGGCGGCGAACACGGGCATCGGGTGGGCTAACCCGCCGAACTCGGCGATGAGGCGCGTGTGCCGCCGGTCGTAGATCATGCCCACCAGGAGGAACAGCGCGCCGGTGCTCAGGCCGTGATTCAGCATCTGGTACGTCGCTCCCTGGACGCCGTAAATGTTGAACGCGAACAGGCCCAGCATGACGAAGCCGAGGTGGCTCACCGACGAGTAGGCCACTAGGCGCTTGAGGTCGGGCTGGACCATGCACACCAGCGCCCCGTAGATGATCCCGACGAGGGCCAGGACGCAGACCCACGGGGCGAGGGTCACGCTGGCCTCGGGGAAGAGCGGCAGGCAGAAGCGCAGGAAACCGTAAGTGCCCATCTTCAGGAGCACGGCGGCCAGGACCACCGAGCCGGCGGTGGGCGCCTCGGTGTGCGCGTCGGGTAGCCAGGTGTGGAAGGGGAAGAGTGGCACCTTGATGGCGAAGGCGACGCCGAACGCCAGGAAGAGCAGGATCTGGCGGTCCAGCGGCAGTGCGAAGCGCCCCGCCTCCATGGCCGCCAGGATCTGCGGGTAGTCGAAGGTGAAGGCGCCGGCGGCCTGGCCGTGCCAGTAGTAGAGCGCGATGACGGCCACCAGCATGAACAGGGAGCCGAACATCGTATAGAGGAAGAATTTCACCGCCGCGTAGATCCGGTTCTGGCTCCCCCAGACGCCGATCAGGAAGTACATCGGGATGAGCATGACCTCCCAGAACAGGTAGAAGAGCACCAGGTCCAGCGACAGGAAGACGCCGAGGATGCCCGACTCGAGCACCAGCATAAAGATCATGTACTCGCGGACGTGCTTCGTGACGGACCACGAGCCCAGGATGGCTACGGGCGTGATGAAGGTGGTGAGCAGCACGAGGAAGAGCGAGATGCCGTCCAGGCCCAGGTGGTAGTTCACCTGGAAGCCGCCCATGGCGAACCAGCGGTGGAACTCCTCGAGCTGGAAGTCGGGGCTGGCGGACTGGAACCGGGCCAGCAGCACCAGGGACGCGGCGAAGCCGGCCAGCGCGGCGGCCAGCGCCACGGCCCGGTGCGCCCCGACGCGCGCCCGCGGGATGAAGGCCAGGCCGACGGCGCCCAGCATGGGCAGGAAGACGACGATGCTCAGCAGGTGTTCCATACGCCTAGCCAAACAGGAAGAGTACGTACAGCCCCACGCCGATGGCGCCCACCGCCACCCAGCCGAGGTAGGTCCGGGCCAGCCCGTTCTGCACGCGCCGCGCCCCGTCGCCGAGCCCCTGGACCAGCGCCCCGGCGCCGTTGACCAGACCGTCGACAAGGCCGGCGTCGAAGATCTTCCAGAGCCACTGCTCGGAGATCCACGTCAGCGGCCGGACGATGATGCGGTCGTACAGCTCGTCGATGTAATACTTGTTGAAGACCAGCTGGTGCGCGGCGCCGAGCCGCTTCTCGTCGTCGGGCAGCGCGCCGCGGCGGATGAACACCACCCAGGCAACGGCGATGCCGAGCAGCCCCACCAGCACCGCCGCGCCGGTCACCGCCAGCTCCTGCGCCAGGCTGTGGGGGGCGGGGGCGCCTCCGTCGGCGGGCGGCAGCTGCGCGAAGACCGGCTGGAGAAAGTCGCGGAACGCGTTGGGACCCAGCCAGGCCGGCAGCCCCACGAAGCCGCCGACGGCGGCGAGCAGCGCCAGCACGACCAGCACCGCGGTCATGGGCCGCGGCGATTCGTGGACATGGTGGCGCTGCTCCTCGGGCACGCGGGTCCGGCCGTGGAAGGTGAGGAAGATGAGCCGGAACATGTAGAACGCGGTGAGGCCGGCCGCGAGCGTGGCCAGGCCGAAGAACACCAGGTGGCCGCGCGCGCCGCCGGCGAACGCGTGCCACAGGATCTCGTCCTTGGAAAAGAAACCGGCCAGGGGCGGCACACCGGCGATAGCCAGCGCGCCGATCCACATGGTGGCGGCGGTGACCGGCAGGTGTTTCCGCAGCCCGCCCATCGCCTGCATGTCCTGCTCGTGGTGCAGGGCCAGAATCACGCTGCCGGATCCGAGGAAGAGCAGCGCTTTGAAGAAGGCGTGGGTCATCAGGTGGAAGATGCCGGTGGCGTATGCGCCCACGCCGAGCGCCACGAACATGTAGCCGAGCTGGCTGACGGTGGAGTAGGCGAGCACCCGCTTGATGTCGCGCTGGAAGAGGCCGATGGTGGCGGCGAAGACGGCGGTCAGCGCGCCGATCAGCCCCACCCAGAACAGCGTCTCGGGCGCGCGGCCGTACATGGGATTGGAGCGGGCCACCATGTAAACGCCGGCGGTGACCATGGTGGCGGCGTGGATCAGCGCGCTCACCGGCGTGGGGCCCTCCATGGCGTCGGGCAGCCAGACATAGAGCGGGATCTGGGCGCTCTTGCCGGTGGCGCCCACGAAGAAGAGCAGGGTGACGGCGGTGAGCACGCCGTAGTGCGCCTCCACGGGCAGGGCGGCGACCTGCGCGAACAGGGTCCTGAAGTCCAGCGTGCGGAACGTCACGAACAGGAGCAGCAGCCCCACCACGAAGCCGAAGTCCCCGATCCGGTTCACGATGAACGCCTTCTTGCCGGCCGCGGCGGCGCTCGGCTTGTGGAAGTAGAAGCCGATGAGCAGATAGGAGCAGAGCCCGACGCCCTCCCAGCCCAGGAAGAGGAGCAGGTAGTTGTCGGCCAGCACCAGCATGAGCATGGCGAACATGAACAGGTTCATGTAGGCGAAGAACCGGTAGTAGCCGGCCTCCGCCCACATGTACCCGATGCTGTAGACATGGATCAGGAAGCCCACGCCGGTGACCACCAGCGTCATCACCATGGACAGCGGGTCGAGGAGAAACCCGAAGCTGGCCGCGAAGTCGCCCGACTCGATCCAGCGGAAGTAGTCCGCCTGGACGAGGCGCTCCGGCAGGTCGAGGAAGCGCTGGAAAACGATCACCGCCAGCAGGAACGACGCGCCGGTGACGCCGCAGGCGATCCAGTGAACCAGCGGCTTGGGCAGGCGGCGGCCGAACAGTCCGTTGAGGAGAAAGCCCAGCAGGGGAAGCAGCGGGATCCAGAGCAGCAGGCTGTTCATCGCCACCTCGCCATCCCGTCAGTACTTCATCAGGTTCAGCTGGTCGGCGTCCAGCGTCCGGCGGCTGCGGTACAGGGCGATCACCAGCGCCAGTCCCACCGCGGCTTCGGCCGCCGCCAGGACGATCACGAAGAACACCACCACCTGGCCGTCGAGCTGGCCCAGCCTCCGGCTGAAGCCGATGAGGGCCAGGTTGGCGGCGTTGAGCATCAACTCGACGCAGAGGAACATGACCACCAGGTTGCGGCGCATGAGCACGCCGATGACGCCGATGGCGAACAGCAGCGCGCTCAAGATCAGGACGTGGAGCGACGGGACGGGCATGGGCTAACTCCCTGCGGGGTGCTTTTTCTTGGCCAGCACCACGGCGCCGATGATGGCGACCAGAATGAGGATCGAGACCGCCTCGAACGGGAGCAGATATTTGTTGAAGAGGAGCTCGGCCAGCGTCTCGGTGTTCCGGGCGGCGCCGGGGATGTCCGGGGTGTCCGCCGGCGGCTGCCAGGTGGAAAAGGCGAAGGCCAGCAGGGTGAACAGCCCGCCACCCAGCAGCATGCTGAAAAAGACCCACAGCCGGTTGTGGTTCCGCAGGACCACTTCGGAGAACGGATCCAGCAGCATGATGACCACGAGAAAGAGCACCATCACCGCCCCGGCGTAGACCACCAGCTGGATGATGCCGATGAACGGCGCACTCAGGATGAAGTAGATGACGGACAGCGCCGCCAGGCAGACGACCAGCGACAGGGCGGCGTTCATGGTTTTTTTCTGCAGGATGAGATTGAGGGCGGCGAGGACGGCGAGGACGGCGCTGATGTAGAACAGAACGACAATCATGGCCACCTTTCGGTGTCGTCAGGAATGGTGAATGTCAAAGCTCGTTTTATCAAGCGTTTGTAAAGACTTATACTAAACGACCCCCGGTTTTGATGTCAAGTGATTTTCGTTGTCCGCTTCTCCGATTTCTGTTATATATGGCATACGATTGGAGTACATCCGCATGATCACCGGTTACAACACGGAAGTCACATTCAGCGGGATCATCTACCACGTCCAGACGGAGGACATGGGCTTGGACATGAGGAAGATCATCACCCATGTCTACAAGGGCGGCGCGATTCTCCTGTCGAAAAAGACCGCTTATGACCACCTGGTCGTCGAGGGCTCGGACGAAGCCAAAATCAAGGCCCTGATGAACGACCAGCACAAGACGATCCTTCGGATCATCCAGGCCGGCAAACTGGAAACGCTGCGCAAGAAAGTGGAGGAGGCGGAAAAGCAGGAGCCGGCGCACGCCGGTCCCGAGCGCGAGTCGGCCGCCCAGGTGGCCGGCATGGCCGAGATGGATGAGGACATCCAGGAGTCGGTTCGGGAGATCGAGCAGGAGATCGACGGCTCGCTCAACATGCTGCTGCAGAGATTCATCCAGAAGGAAGCCAAGCCGAAGAAGCTCAAGGTCGAGGTGGTCGCCGGCACCGAGATCGTCTCCGGCCAGCCGGCGGTGCTGCGGGTCTATTCCCGCGACGCCTCCACCTCCCAGCCGCTGCCGGACACGAAGGTGGTGATCAAGGTCATCGGCATGACCTTCCGCCCCGCCGTCTACACCGGCCGGACCGACAAGAACGGCGTGTACACGCTGAACATCATCGTGCCCGAATTCTCAGCTGGGCAGGCGGCCATCTTGGTCCAGGCCTCCTCGGAGTTCGGGACCGACGAGCTGAAGCTGAAAATTTCCCGCCGCATCTGATACCATCGTCACCGTCGACTCCGCGGCCGGCCCCCGCCGCGGCACGTTGCGGCGGTTTCCGCCGGCGGGAATCCACATGAGGTGAGCGGATGTTTTACCGGATCAAGGACGAACTGGCGGATTGCCTGCAGGCGCGCCTGGCCGAGGTGTTCGGCGTCAACCGCGAGCAGTACCGTGTCCAGGTGCAGTACCCGGCCCGGCTGGAGTTCGGCGATTTTGGCGTGTCGTTCCCGTTCGAGCTGGCCAAGGTGCTGCGCCGGTCGCCCCAGCAGATCGCCCAGCAGTTTCTCGACGGCTTCCGGGCGCCCGCCTTCGTCCGCCGGATCGACACCGCCGGCGGCGGCTACATCAATTTGACGGTGGACCGCTGGAGCCTGTTCCTGGACGCCGTGCGCGCGCTGCGGTCCGGCCGGCTGTGGCCGGAGTTCGAGCCCGACGCCGGCAAGACCATCGTCGAGCACACCAACATCAATCCCAACAAGGCGGCCCACATCGGGCACCTGCGCAACGCCATCCTGGGCGATAGCCTCGTGCGCTTGCTCCGCTTCAACGGCAAGCGGGTGGAGGTGCAGAACTACATCGACAACACCGGCGTGCAGGTGGCCGACGTGGTCGTCGGCTTCCTGCACCTGGAGCACCAGGGCGTCGCCGAAGTCGCCGCCATCGAGGGCCGCTTCGACTACCTGTGCTGGGACCTGTACGCCCGGGTGGCGCGCTTCTACGAAGCGTCCGAGGCCAACGCCCGGCTCCGGGGCGAGGTGCTGCACCAGATCGAGGCGGGCGACAACGCGGTGGCCGAACTGGCCGACCTGATCGCCACCCGGATCGTCAACTGCCACCTCGACACCATGGAACGGCTCGACATCCGCTATGACGTCCTGCCGCGGGAGAGCGACATTCTGCACCTGCACTTCTGGGACACCGCCTTCGCCCAGCTCAAGGCGCGCGGCGCGGCGGAGCTGGAGACGACTGGCCCCAACGCCGGCTGCTGGATCATGCGCTACCAGAAGGATGGGCAGGAAGACACCAAGATCCTCGTCCGCTCCAACGGCACCGTGACCTACACCGGCAAGGATATCGCCTACCAGCTCTGGAAGATCGGGCGGCTGGACAAGGACTTCCATTACGAGCCGTTCCGCGCCTACGACGACGGCCACACGGTGTGGGTGTCCAGCAGCGCGCCGGCCGCGGACGCCTCGGACTTGCAGCCGCCCCGCTTCGGTGCCGGCGACCGGGTGTTCAACGTCATCGACGCGCGCCAGGCCTACACCCAGAACGTCGTCTTCGAAGGACTGCGCCGGCTGGGCTACACCGAGGAAGCCGAGCGGAGCGTGCATTTCGCCTACGAGATCGTGGCGCTGTCACCGCGCTGCGCCCAGGAGCTGGGCACGGAGCTGTCCGAGGAGGACCGCCAGCGCGCCCACGTCGAAGTCAGCGGGCGCAAGGGGCTGGGCGTAAAGGCCGACGACCTGCTCGACCGCCTCGAGGAGAAGGCGCGGCGCGAGGTGGACGTCCGAAACCCCGACATGGCGCCCGACCAGGCCGCGCGCACCGCGCGCGACATCGCCATCGGCGCGCTGCGCTACTTCATGGTGCGGTTCTCACGCAAGGCCCTGATCGTTTTCGATTTCGACGACGCCCTCAACTTCGACGGCGAGACGGGGCCCTACCTGCAGTACTCCGCGGTGCGCGCCCGGAACATCGGGGTGAAGTACCGCGAGCATTACGGGCTGGGTGAGGCGGACGCGGTGACGGCCCTCGACGGTCTGCTGGCGGCGCCCGCCGTCGAACTGCCCGACGACGTGTGGGAGCTCCTCACGCAATCGCTCAAGCTCCGCGACGCCGCCCGGGCCAGCCTGGCCGGCCAGGAGCTCGCCGCATTCGCCAAGTACCTGTACACCCTGGCCCAGCGGTTTTCGAACTTCTACAACAAGCACCGTATCATCGGCGAGGAGGACCCCGTGTGGCGGCTCGTCTTTCTGGCGGTGGTACACATCTATTATCAGGGGATGCAGCAGGGCCTCGACATCCTGGGCATTCCCATCCCGGAGCGGATGTGACGATGCGATACCGGATCCTGCCGGCTCTGGCCCTGGTCGTGGTGCTGCCTGCGTGCCTGCTGGCGCGCGACTACAGCTACGACCTCTTCACCGTGGAAGAGGTGAACAAGCTGCGCATGGCCACCCCGGTCAAGTGCGCCCGACTGCACGAACAGGTGGTGGCGCGCTACGTCAAGGCGGTCCAGCACGCGGTGCAACTGCGCAACTACGAGCGGACCGCCCGGCTCGGCGACCAGCTCAGCCAGGTGATGGACTACGTGCTGCGGGATATCCGCGAGTGCTTCGACAACCCGAAGAACCGGAACAACAAGCAGCTCCGCCAGGTGGAGATCCAGTTCCGCAAGGATGCCGTGCTCCTGGAGGGGATCCAGCGCGATCTGCCCCTCATCCATCGGGAGAGCCTCGATCCGCCAGTCCGCAAGCTGGTCTACATCCGGCGCCAGCTCTTCCGCTTCATCAACAACCTGGACGAGGAGACCGTGATCGAATGAGACGCGTCCTGGCGGCCGCATGGCTGACGGTGGCGGTGCTCGCCGGCTGGGGCCGGCCCGCCGACGACTACCTGCTGCCGAAAGAGGACACGCTGCTGCGCGACGCCGAAGGCTTCGAGTTGCGCAGCTACTACCGGCTGCGCGTCGTCTCCCGCCGAATCGATGCGCTGGAGTGCCGCCACCGCCCCGACAAGGCCTTCGACTGCGGCAAGCGCCGCGACCGGGATCCCCTCATGAGCGCGCTCGACGAGCGGTCCGACGAGCGGCTGCTCCGCGATTACCGCGAGGCGCTCCGGGTCATGCTGCTGAACGTCGAGGACGTCTTCGCCTCCCACCGCGGCCGGGTCGTGGAGAAGGTATTGATCGATCTGAAAAAACAGGCGGATCACGACATCGAGGTCCTCAACGCGATTGAGGCCGACCTGAAGGAGCCGGCCGAGCTCCGGACCGCCTGGGAACAGGCACGGTCGCTGGCGCTCAAGGCCGCCGCCGGAGCCCGTAAGGGCCTCGAGCGCATCTCCCGCTGACGAGGTGCCCGTGTCCGCTCCCGCACTCCCCGTGGTGGTGATCATCGGCCGGCCCAACGTGGGCAAATCCACCCTGTTCAACGCACTGGTGGGCAGCCGCCGCGCCATCGTCGGCGACGAGCCGGGCATCACCCGCGACCGGCTCTACGGCCAGGTGGACTGGAACGGCAAGCGGTTCCGGTTGGCGGACACCGGCGGTATCCTGCCCGACGAGCGCGAGCGGATCCCCCGCGAGATTCTCAAGCAGGCGGCCGTGGCCCTATCCGAGGCGACCGCGGTGCTGATGGTGGTGGACGCCGCCGCGGGGGTGCACCCCATGGACGCGGTGATCCACCGCCTGGTGATGGAATCGGGTCGGCCGTTCTACCTGGTGGCCAACAAGGTGGACGACCCGCGCCACGAGCCCTACACTCTGCCGTTCTACGAGTTCGGCGTCGACTACGTCTATCCGGTATCGGCGGAGCACAAGCGCGGTCTGGACACCCTCCTCGAGACGGTATGCGCCGATTTTCCCGTCCCGGACGCCCCGGACGTGCCCCTTCCCGAGACGCGCGTGGCCATCATCGGTCGGCCCAACGTGGGCAAATCGTCGCTCGTGAACGCGCTGGTCGGCTCCGAACGGGTCATCGTGAGCGAGATTCCCGGAACCACCCGCGACGCGGTGGACACCGAGCTTGAAACCGACGGCTGCCGCTACCGGCTCATCGACACGGCGGGCATCCGCAAGAAGAGCCGCACCCACCTGCACGCGGAGAAGCTGAGCGTCATCCTCGCCCGCAAGCACCTGGAGCAGGCCGACCTGGCCGTGCTGCTCCTCGATCCCATCGAGGGCGTGACCCATACCGACGCCACCATCGCCAGCTATGCGGTGGAGGCCGGCCAAGCGCTGATTCTGGGCGTCAACAAGCTGGATCTCATCCCCGATCCGGATCGTTTCCGCAAGGCGTTCCAGGCGGAGGCGAAGCGCCAGCTCCGCTTCCTGGACTACGCACCGCTGGTGTTCTTTTCGGCGAAGACCGGCCGGAACGTCCACCGGCTGTTCCCCGTGATGCGCCGGGCCGCCGAGACCCGCCGCCTCCGGATCACCACCGGCACGCTCAACGCCTTCTTCCGGAAAATGCTCCGCGAGCGGCAGATTCAGGCCCTGCCCGCGGAAGACCACGGCGTCAAATACATGACCCAGGTCGCGGTGGCGCCGCCCACCTTCGTGGTCTTCCTCCGCCGCGGCCAACGACTGGCCGTTTCCGAGGAACGGTTCATCATCAATCAAATACGCAGGGAGTTTGAGTTTTACGCCAACCCGATCCGCTTGATCCAGCGCAGTTGAACCCTCGATGGTTATTGACAAATCGCTTTGCGAGGCTTATGATGGATCGCAGGCGACACCGATACCCGTCTGCAGGATGAACTCATGAAACGTGCCGGAATCGAAGAACGCGTCTATGCCGCCCACGGTGGTCTGACCCACCGGGAGGTGGAGGCGGTGGTGTCCGAGGTGCTCGATCTGATCAAGGAGTCCCTGGTTCGGGGCGAGCGTGTCAAACTCAAGGGCTTCGGGGTGATGGAGGTGGTCGTCCGCAAGGGGAAGCGGGGCCGGCATCCGAAGACGGGCCAGCTCGTGGTGGTCGCTCCCCGGAAGACCGTCGTCTACCATTATTCCCGGAACACGTGGCTGGGCATCGACGATGGAAGTGACGAATAAGCTCTACTACAAGATCGGCGAGGTGTGCGAGATCACGGGGATCGAGGCGCACGTGCTCCGCTACTGGGAGTCGGAGTTTCCCGTGCTGCACCCGCTGAAAAACAGCGCCGGCCAGCGGGTGTACCGCCAGAAGGACATCGAGCTGGTGCTGCGCATCAAACAGCTCCTCTACCAGGACGGCTTCACAATTGCCGGGGCCAAGCGCCAGATCCGGGAGTCGCTGGCCGGCCACCGGCCGGCCCCTGAACCGGAAACCGCGCCGCCGGCTGCGCCGTCCGCGGGGCCCGACCTCCAGGCTGTCCGCCGGTTGCGGGCGGAGCTGCAGGAGATCCTCGATCTTCTGGAACGGTGGGAACTTCCCTCGTGACCGGATTTTCTCCTTGACGCCCCTGTGTTCCGAGCATACAATAGCGCTCTTTTTGGGCGGATATTTTCACGGATCAGCGTCGGGACGTAGCGCAGCCTGGTAGCGCACACGCTTGGGGTGCGTGTGGTCGGAGGTTCAAATCCTCTCGTCCCGACCATTTTTTTTATCCGGTTCCTCCTTCCGGTTCACATGAGCGGGTCATTCCTGATACTCCTCACCAACGACGACGGCATCGGCGCGCCGGGGCTTACCCACCTGGAGCGCGCCCTGGCCCCGCTGGCCCGGGTCGTCACCGTGGCTCCCGCCGGCGAGCGGAGCGCCGCGTCCCACGCGCTCACCCTCATGTCACCGCTGCGCATCCACGCGGCCGGCGACGACCGGTACGCCGTGGACGGAACCACCGCCGACTGCATCCTCGTCGCCATGAACAAGATGCTCCAACAACCGCCGCACCTGGTGGTCTCGGGGATCAACGCCGGCAACAACCTCGGCGACGATACCGTGTACTCCGGCACGGTGGCCGGCGCCCGTGAGGGCTCCATGTACGGCATCCCGTCCGTTGCGTTTTCGCTGCGCTACGCCGCGGTGATGGACTTCGCCTTCTGGGCCGGGCAGGCGGCGACGCTCTGCCGGCGGCTCCTGGACAGTCCGCTGCCGCCGGGTATCTTTCTCAACGTGAATTTCCCCGATGCCCCGCCGCGCGGCGTCCGCACCACCCGGCTGAGCCGGAAGTTCGCCCGCTCGTCCATCTACGAAAACGATGATCCGCGCGGCATGAAGTACTACTGGATCGGCGAGGACGAGAGTTCCTGGGACCAGGCGGATGATACCGATTTCTGGGCCGTGACCAACGGCTTCGTCTCCATCACGCCCCTGCACCGCGACCAGACCTCGTACGACATGATCGAGGCGGTCCGGGAGACCTATGAGCAGGACTGACCGGGCGCTGGCGGAGGCCCGTCACGCGCTGGTCCAGTTTCTCGTGCGGGAAAACGCCATCGCCACCCCGGCGGTGGCGGATGCCTTCCGGGAGACACCCCGACACTGCTTCGTGCCGGCCGACCTCGTCGATGAAGCCTACGTCAACCGGGCCCTCCCCGTCGACTGCGGACAGACGATCAGCCAACCGTGGATGGTGGCTGTCATGACGGAGCTGCTGGCCCCCGCGCCGGATCACACCATCCTGGAGATCGGCACGGGCACCGGCTATCAGGCCGCGATTCTGGCCCGGCTCTGCCGCCGCGTGGTGACGGTGGAGCGGATCCCCGAGCTCAGCGAGCAGGCGGCCTGCCGCTTTCGCCAACTCGGTTTGACCAACGTCGTCTGCCGCATTGGCGACGGGACCCTCGGCTGGCCGGCGGACGGGCCCTACGACCGCATCCTGGTGACGGCGGGCGCGCCGAGAATCCCGGCGGCCCTGAGCGCGCAGCTCCGTGACGGCGGCATCATGGTCATCCCGGTGGGCGACCGGTCCTGCCAGACGTTGCTCGCGGTCCGCCAGGCGGGTGACGCCTTCGTCACCGAGGCACATGGCGCCTGCGTTTTCGTCCGTCTCATCGGACGGGACGGGTGGACAGCCGATTGACGCAGCCGCCACCTTTTCGCTTGACTCCCCCCGTAAAAGGTGGTTAAATCCGCCTTCGATTTTCTGAGTCGGGGCGTGGCTCAGGCTGGTTAGAGCGCACGGTTCGGGACCGTGAAGTCGGAGGTTCAAATCCTCTCGCCCCGACCATTTTTATTTTATGCCCACTCGTTTCGAGGTCAGCGGACTGGTCCAGGGCGTCGGCTACCGGTACTACGTGTACCGGCAGGCAGCCCGTCTGGGTGTGCGCGGCTACGTGCGCAACCAGCCCGACGGATCCGTCGAGGTGGTGGCCGAGGGGACGCCGGACGCCCTGCGGGAGCTGGAAGACCTGCTGCGGCGCGGTCCCGCCCACGCGCAGGTGATCCGGGTGGTCCGCTGTCCCATCGAGGCCGTGTCGGTGGGCGCAGATTTCCGCATCGAGGTGTGAGCATGGAAGCACTCAAGCAGATCGTGCGCGAGATCCCCGATTTTCCCAAGCCGGGCATCCTGTTCTACGACATCACCACGCTGCTGCGCGACGCAAAGGGCTTCGCCGAGGTCATCGACATCTTCGCCCGTCACTACCGCGACCAGAAACTGGACGCCGTGGTGGGCGTCGAGGCGCGCGGATTCATCTTCGCCGCCGCCGTGGCCAACCGCCTGGGGCTGGGGTTCATCCCCGTGCGGAAGCCCGGCAAGCTGCCGTACCGCACGGTGAGCCAGTCGTACCAGCTCGAGTACGGCACCGACACCCTCGAAATGCACGCCGACGCCGTCCGCCGGGGTGATCGGATCCTGCTCATCGACGACCTGATGGCCACCGGCGGCACCGCCCGGGCGGTCGCCGAGATGGTCGGGGGGCAGGGGGGAGAGGTGGCCGGCATGGGTTTCGTCATCGAGCTCGAATTCCTGAGCGGCCGCAAGTCCCTGCCCGAATATGAAATTTTTTCAATCCTGAAGTATCAGAAGTAGATCGCGACCCGCAGAAATTGCAAGCGGATCAGGTAATTCGGTTGACAAAGCCGGTAAATAGTGCTAAAAGCACATTCTTATTTTTCGGGCGGACAGGTTTCGCGCCTGTAGCTCAGGAGGATAGAGCACCGGATTCCTAATCCGGGTGTCGGGGGTTCAAATCCCTCCAGGCGCAAAAATAGGTAATCATTGCAACAAGGTGGTTTGAACGTGGGCAAGCGACTGACACGCAAGGAAATCAAGAAAAAAGACCCCATCACCGAAGCTTTGCAGAAGTTTTGGGCTCTGTGTCTGGAGAACCGGCGATACCTCGTGATCGGCCTCGCGGTGATTCTGGGCGCGATCATCGTTGTCATGTTGGGCACGCTCTGGTACAACCGGAGCCAGTCCTCGCGGGCCACGGCCTTGCAGGAGGCGCGGGAGATCTACAACGCCCGGGTGGACCCCACCCTCAAGGCGCCGCAGGAGGGCGTCTATCCCAGCGAGACCGCCAAGTACGAGGCGGCGCTGAAGGCCTTCCAGGGCGTCGAACAGAACTACGGCAGCGCCCAGGAGGGCCTGCTGGCGGCCTATTACAAGGGCGTCTGCCAGCGCGAGCTCGGCCGGGCCGCCGATGCGGAGAAAACGTTCCGCGCCGTGCTCCAGGACTCCGACGATCCGTTCCAGATTCAGGTGGTCAAGCTGGCTCTGGCCGAGACGCTCCGGGTGCAGCGCAAGTATGATGCGGCGCTCCCCCTCCTGAACGAGCTCAGTCAGGCCACGAACCCGGCCGTCACCAGGGAGAGCGTCGCGTACACCAAGGCGCTCTGCCTGGAGGAGAAGGGCAGCATCCAGGAGGCCTATGACGTCCTGAAGGCCGCGAAGGCCGAACTGGACGCGAAGGGCAAGAGCGGGGACTTTTTCAGTCCGTACGAATCCGTCATCAGCAGCCGAATCGAATTTCTGAAGGCCCGCCTGGGTGACGCGCGTTCGGCCAACTCCTGACACCGGACCGCCGAATCCGCTCCGACGGACCGCAAGCCGGACTCGAGAGTAGACTGATGTTTTTGGATATTTCAAAACTTGAAGTCGAAACCGTCCGCCACGAATATACGTTCTCACCGGCGGATGTGGGATTCGACTACAAGGGTTACGAACTGGCGGACGCGTTCTGCCTCAACGTGGAGGTCACGAAGAACAGCCGCCAGGAAGTCCTGATCAAGGGAACGATTGCGGGTCCGGTGCGGGTGTTCTGCGACCGCTGCCTGGAGCCGTTCGTGCTGGCGATCAACCCGTCGTTCCAGATCGCCATGATTCCGGCCCGGACGGCCGGCACCGAGACCGAGGACGAGATCGAGGCGGATCGGCTGGATGAGAACGTCTATACCGATCCGCGGATCTCCCTCACGGATCTGATGACCGAGCAGATCATCCTGAACCTGCCGGCCAAGATGCTGTGCCAGCACGACTGCCAGGGGATCTGCGCCCGCTGCGGCGCCAATCTCAACCAGGGCGCGTGCGCGTGCACCGCCACAGAATCGGATCCTCGCTGGCTGCTGCTGCGGGAAATGCAAAAACGAATGAAAAAGTAAGGAGACTCCGATGGCCCACCCCAAACACCGACATTCCCATTCCCGGACGCACAAGCGGCGGGCTCATGATGCGCTGGAAACCAAGAGCATCTCCCTCTGCCCGAACTGCCGGGAGGCGAAACTGCCCCACCGGGCGTGCCCGCACTGCGGTTACTACCGGGGCCGCCAGGTGATCGCAGTCAAGAAGGAAGAATAAGAGCGCTGGAGCAGTATGGGCGCCGAACCTACGTTCCGGGTGGCCGTGGATGCGATGGGGAGCGACAACCATCCCGGTCCGGAGGTACTCGGAGTCGTGCAGGCTCTGAAGCAGTACCCCGGTACCCAGGCCATCCTGGTGGGCAACCGCAAGGTCATCGAGCAGCACCTCCAGGAGGTGCCTGCGGCCGGCCTGCCGCTGGAGATCGTGCATACCGATGAGTACATCGGCATGTGCGAGCATCCGGTCATGGCCATCCGGAAGAAAAAGAACAACTCGATGCGCCTGGCCATGAATCTGATCAAGGAAGGCCGGGCGGACGGCTTTGTCACTGCGGGCAACACCGGAGCCGGCATGACCCTGGCCAAGCTCGTGTTCGGCACTTGTCGCGGCGTGGACCGGCCGGCGCTGGCCACCGTGGTCCCCTCCATCAAGGGCACGACGATCATTGTGGACGTCGGCGCCAACGTCGACTGCAAGCCCCTGCACCTCGAGCAGTTCGCCATCATGGGGCATGTCTACGCCAAGATTATCTTCGGGATTGAGAAGCCCCGGGTGGCCCTCTTGTCCATCGGCGAGGAGGAGATCAAGGGCAACGACCTGATCAAGGAAGTCCACCAGGCGCTGAAACACTCACAGCTCAACTTTGTGGGGAATATCGAGGGGCGCGACGTCTATGTCGGCGACGTGGACGTCGTGGTGTGCGACGGCTTCGTGGGTAACGTGGCCCTCAAGATCAGCGAGGGGGTCATTGCCGCCATCATGCATCTGCTGAAACAGGAACTGGCCCGCGGGCTCCCCACCCAGGTGGGCGCCCTGCTGACCAAGCCCGCCTTCCGCAAGCTGAAGAAGAAGATCGACTATTCCGAGTATGGCGGCGCGCCGCTGTTGGGCGTACGCTCGCCCGTCATCATCGGCCACGGCCGTTCCAACGCCAATGCGATCAAGAACGCCATCCGGGTGGTCCGTGAGTTCCATCTTCAGCAGATGTCCAGCAAGATCGAACAGGAAATCGAACTGTTCATGCAGCAAAACCGCCAATGTGAGGTCTGATTATGTGGGATATGGCACTGACCGAGGAGCAGAGGGAAATCCGGGACCTGGCCCGCAGGATCGCCAGGGAGCAGATCGAGCCGGTCCGCGCCGAACTGGACGAGAAAGAGGAATTCCCCTGGGAGATCATGAAGGTGCTGGCCGAGGCGGGTCTGTTCGGCGTGTACATCCCGGAGGAGTACGGCGGCTTCGGCAAGGGCATCTATGAACTGTGCCTCGTGACCGAGGAGCTCAGCAAGGTCTGTGGCGGCGTGGCGGTGAGCTACGCGGCCTGCGGCCTCGGCTCCTATCCCTTCATCCTCATGGGGAGCGAGGAACAGAAGAAGAAGTACCTGCCGCAGATCGCCAGCGGCAAGAAGCTGGCCGCCTTCTGCATCACCGAGAGCGGCGCCGGCTCCGACGCCGGGGGCATTCGCACCGTCGCGCGCAAGGACGGCGATTACTACTACCTAACCGGTACGAAGCAGTGGATCACCAACGGCTCGGTGGCCGACATCTACACCGTCATCGCCCTGACCGACAAGTCCAAGGGGCCGCGGGGCGCTTCGGCGTTCATCGTGGAGAAGGACTTCCCGGGCCTGTCGTTCGGCAAGAAGGAAAAGAAGCTGGGCATCCGCGCGTCGTCCACCACCGAGGTGGTCCTTGACGAGTGCCGGGTGCCGAAGGAAAATCTGATCAGCCGCGAAGGGATGGGCTTCGTCGTGGCCATGCGCACCTTTGATTACACCCGCCCCGGAGTGGCGGCCCAGGCGCTGGGCATCGCCGGCGGGGCATTCGAGTACGCCCTACAATACGCGCACACCCGCAAACAGTTCGGCAAGCCCATCAGCTCCTTCCAGGCCGTCAACCACATGCTGGCTGACATGGCCACGCAGATCGAGGCGGCCCGGGCGCTGATCTACAGCACGGCCCAGATGATCGACGCCGGCAAGGCCAAGAACATCTCGAAGCTGTCGGCGATGTGCAAGCTGCTGGCGTCGGACACCGCCATGAAGGTAACCACCGACGCCATCCAGATCCTGGGCGGCTACGGCTACATGAAGGACTATCCCGTGGAAAAGATGTTCCGCGACGCCAAGATCACCCAGATCTACGAAGGCACCAACCAGATCCAGCGCAACGTCATCGCGTCCGAGCTGATCAAGGAAGTCGTTTCGGAGCACAAGAAGTAAAGGAGTGTCGGTCCGCATGAGCAAGATTGTGTTCATCTTCCCCGGCCAGGCGTCCCAGTACTCGGGCATGGGCCGGGAGATTCATGACAGCCACCCCGCGGCCGCCGAGGTATTCCGGCGCGCCGACGAGGTCCTCGGCTTTCCCCTGTCCGCCATGTGCTTCCAGGGGTCGGAAGATGAGCTGAAGCTCACCGAGAACACCCAGCCGGCCATTCTGACTGTGAGCACCGCCGTCCTGCGGGTGCTCCAGCAGTGCGGTCTGAAGCCCGACTTCGTCGCCGGGCACAGCCTGGGCGAGTATTCCGCCCTTGTCGCCGCCGGCAGCCTGACCTTTGAGGATGCGGTGCTCGCCGTCCGCAAGCGGGGCCGCTACATGCAGGAGGCGGTGCCCGTGGGCGTCGGCGCAATGGCCGCCTGCATGGGCATGGACCTGGCGACCGTCGAGAGCGTCTGCGCCGCGGTCCGTGAGGGCCAGGTGCTGGTGCCGGCCAACATCAATTGCCCAGGGCAGATCGTCGTGGCCGGACACGCCGAGCCCGTGGACCGGGCCATTGCGTACGCCAAGAAGCAGGGTCTGGGCCGGATGATCCGCCTGCCCGTGAGCGCACCGTTCCACTGCGAGCTCATGCGGCCGGCGCAGGAGAAGATGGCCCAGGATCTCGGCCGGATCGCTTTCGGCGACCTGGCGGTGCCTCTCGTCACCAATGTGGACGCCCGGTTCATCACCGCGGGCGCGGACGCCCGGGACAGCCTGGTCCGCCAGGTGACCGGCTCGGTCCGGTGGCAGGCGTCGGTGGAAGGGCTGGTCGCTGCGGGCGCCGACGTGTTCGTCGAAGTGGGGCCCAAGACGGTCCTGTCGCAGATGGTGCGCAAGATCAGCGCGGAGGTCCGGACGTTCGCGGTGGAAAAACCCGCCGAGGTCGACGCCGTGCTGGCCGCGCTCAAGACCGCGTGAGGAGGAGATGATGGACAAGCCCGTGGCGGTGGTGACCGGCGGAGCCCGCGGCATCGGGGCCGCCATTGCGAACGCCCTGCTCGGGGCCGGGTTTGCGGTGGCCGTCGCCGACATGGACCTGACGACCGCCGAGGCGCTGGTGGCGTCCAAGGGATTGCCGGCCGGCGAGTTCCGGGCCTACGCGCTCAACGTGACCGATGAGGGTGGGGTGGCCGCCGTGTTCAAGCAGCTGCAGGCGGATTTCGGCCGGATCGACGTTCTGGTCAACAACGCCGGCATCAACCAGGACAACCTGATCATGCGGATGAAAATCGAGCAGTGGCAGCGGGTCCTGGATGTGAATCTGACCGGCGCCTTCCTGTGCACCCGGGCGGTGATTCCGGTGATGATGCGACAGCGCGCAGGCCGCATCATCAACATCGCCTCGGTGGTCGGCGAGATGGGCAACGCCGGCCAGGCCAACTACTGCGCGACGAAGGCGGGCCTCATCGGCTTCACCAAGGCGGTGGCGCGCGAAGTGGCCTCCCGCAACATCACGGTCAACGCCGTGGCACCGGGCTATATCGACACCGAGATGACCCGGAGCCTGCCCGAGGCGGTGAAGCAGGAGTTCAGCCGCAACATTGCGCTCGGCCGACCCGGGCAGCCGGAGGATGTCGCCCACGCGGTGGCGTTCCTCGCCAGCCCGGGCGCCGCCTACATCACCGGCTTCGTGCTGGATGTCAACGGCGGCATGTACATGTAATTCGGGATTAACCGTTATCAACAACTTTTCGAGTGGAGGATATCATGGCCAGTATCGAACAGAAAGTGAAGGAGATCATCGTCGAACGGTTGGGTGTCAACGAAGCGGATGTGACTCCGGAAGCGTCCTTCATCGATGATCTGGGCGCCGACTCCCTGGACACCGTGGAACTGGTGATGGCCTTCGAAGACGGGTTCGGTATCGAGATCCCGGACGAGGACGCCGAAAAGATCACGAACGTGGCGCAGGCCATCGAGTACATCAAGGAAAAGGCCGCTGACGCCTAACCATTGAGCACAACATCCGAGGGGAAGCGCGCGCGCTTCCCCTCAATTTATCTACAAGGAAAAAACGATGAACACTCGTCGAGTCGTAGTGACCGGTGTGGGCATAGTCTCGGCCACGGGGACCGGGACCGACAAGGCCTGGCAGAATATCGTTGCCGGCGTCAGCGGCGTGGGCCCCATCACCCTGTTCGATGCCGCCGAATTTCCGGTGCGGATCGCGGCGGAGGTGCGGGATTTCAACCCGGAAGACTTCATGGACAAGAAAGAAGTCCGGAAGTATGACCGGTTCATCCACTTCGCCCTGGCCGCGTCCGAGTTCGCCGTGAAGGGCTCCGGGCTGCCGCTGGAGACCACGGACCTGAATCGGGCCGGCGTGTACATCGGCTCGGGGATCGGCGGATTCGCCACCATCGAGGCCGAGCACGAGAAGCTGCTCAAGGGCGGCCCGCGGAAGATCTCGCCGTACTTCATCCCGGCCACGATCATCAATCTGGCCTCGGGGATGGTCTCGATCAAATTCGGCCTCAAGGGCCCGAACTGCGCCTGCTGCACGGCGTGCGCCACGTCGTCGCACGCGCTGGGCGATTCGTTTCGGATCATCCAGCGGGGCGACGCCGATGTCATGATCGCCGGCGGTTCCGAGGCGGCGATCACGCCCATGGGGATCGGCGGATTTGCGGCCATGCGGGCGATCTCGGCGCGGAACGACAACCCCACCGCTGCCAGCCGCCCCTTCGACAAGGAGCGGGACGGCTTCGTCGTGGGCGAGGGCGCCGGCGTCCTCGTGCTCGAGGAGCTGGAACACGCCCGCCGGCGGGGCGCGCCGATCGTGGCCGAGATCGTCGGCTACGGGATGACCGGCGACGCTTTCCACATCACCGCGCCGCCGCCCGATGGCGACGGAGCGTACCGCGCCATGCTGGCGGCCGTCCGGGACGCCGGCATCCGGCCGGAGGACGTGGACTACATCAACGCCCACGGCACCTCGACGCCGTTCAACGACAAGCTGGAGACCATCGCCATCAAACGGGCGTTTGGTGATCACGCCGCCCGGTTGCGGATCAGCTCCACCAAGTCGATGACCGGCCACTTGCTGGGTGCAGCCGGCGGACTGGAGGCAGCCGTCACCGCGCTGGCGCTCCGCGACCAGGTGATCCCGCCCACGATCAACTACGAATTCCCCGATCCGGAATGCGACCTGAACTACACACCCAACACCGCCGTGCGCGTGCCGCTGCGCTATGCGTTGTCCAACTCGTTCGGCTTCGGCGGAACGAACGCCGTGCTGCTCTTCAAGCGGTACGGAGCCTGAAGTCCCCCGCCCAATCGGAGGTGGCATGAAAATCGGAGTCTGTATCAAGAAGGTTCCCGACACAGAAACCCGAATCCGGATCGCGCCCGACGGCCGGCAGGTGAGCCTCGACGGCGTGTCCTTCATCATTTCGCCGTATGACGAGTTCGCCATCGAAGCCGCGCTGCAGCTCAAGGAGAAAGTCGGTCAAGGCGAGGTGATCGTCATCGCCGTCGGCGACGAGGAGACCGGCAAGGTAATGCGCAACGCGCTGGCCATGGGCGCCGACCGGGCCGTCCTGGTGACCGACCCGGCCGTCATCGAGACCGAGCCGTACGACGTGGCCCGAATCTTGGCCGCCGTGGCCCGCAAGGAAGGCATCGAGCTCCTCCTCTTCGGCAAGCAGGGCGTGGGCCAGGATTACCAGCAGGTGCCGACGTTGACCGCCGAGGTGCTGGGCTGGCCGGCCGCCGCCGTGGTGGTCGGACTGGAGCTCGCCGGCGGCGAGCTGACCGCCACGCGCGAGATCGATGGCGGCGAGGAAGTCGATCGGCTGTCGCTGCCGGCGGTGGTGTCGGCCCAGAAGGGGCTCAACACCCCGCGTTACGCCTCACTGAAGGGCATCATGGCGGCCAAGAAGAAGACCATTGAGACGCACGCCCTCGCGGCGCTGGGCCTGGCCCCGCTGGCGCAGCGGAGCTGGGAGGTGATCCGTTTGGAAATGCCGCCGGCCCGTGCTGCCGGCCGGCTCATCGGGGGCGAGCCCGAGGCCCAGGTGAAGCAGCTGGTGGAGCTTCTGCATACGGAAGCGAAGGTGCTCTGAGAGAGGAAGGGAGATCATCATGGCCCAAGGCTTTTTGGTATATGTTGAAAATCGGAACGGCCGGATCCGCAAGGGGTCGCTGGAGACCCTGGCCACCGCTCGACGCCTGGCCGATGCGCTGGGGCGGACGGTGGACGCCGTGATCGTCGGTGACGACGCCGCGGCGGCCCAGGCGGCCCGCTTCGGCGCCCATCGCCTCTTCCGGGTGGCGCCGGCGGACGTCTACAACTCCCGCGACGGCGTCGTGGAACTGCTCGCGGAACTGGTGCGGCAGGAATCCCCGGCCTGGGTCGTGGCCAGCGCCACGGCTGTCGGCAAGGACTGCCTGCCGGCGCTGGCCGCCCGCTTCGAGCGGTCGGTGATCCAGGACGCCACCGAGGTCGTGGTTGAGGGCGGCGAGCTGCTGATCAAGCGGCCCATATACGCCGGCAAGGCCTTCGAGGTGCTCAAGCCGGCGGGGGCGCTCGCGTTCCTGACGCTGCGGCCCAACGTCTTCCCGGCGGCGGAGGCCCCGGCGGCTGCGACCGTCGTGGAGCTTGCGACAGCCGTGGATCCGGCGCGGGTCCGCACCCGCGTGGCCGAGGTGCGCGAGACCGCCGGCGGCAAGGTGGAGCTGACCGAGGCCGCGATCGTCGTGTCCGGCGGCCGGGGCATCAAGGCGGCGGAGCATTACCCGCTGATCGAGCAACTGGCCGCCGCCCTCGGCGGCGCTGCGGGCGCGTCCCGCGCGGTGGTCGACGCCGGCTGGGTGGCCCACCACCATCAGGTGGGCCAGACGGGCAAGACGGTATCGCCGACGCTCTACATAGCCGTCGGCATCTCAGGCGCGATCCAGCACCTGGCCGGCATGTCGTCGTCCAAGTACATCGTGGCCATCAACAAGGATCCCGACGCCCCCATCTTCAAGGTGGCCGACTACGGCATCGTGGGCGACCTGTTCCAGGTCGTGCCGCTGCTGATCGAGGAAGTACGGAAGCTCAACGCGTGATCGGGGTGAGGGCGTGCCGCTGATCGAACTGCGGGACATCACCAAGAGTTTCGGCGACAACCGGGTGCTGCAGGGCATCAGCCTGCAGGTGGAAGCGGGCGAGACGCTGGTGGTGCTGGGCAGGAGCGGCATCGGCAAGAGCGTCACCCTCCTCATCATCACCGGCCTGCTGGCGCCGGATTCCGGCCAGATTTTCCTCCAGGGCCAGGACATCACCCGCCTGCGCGAACGGGACCTGATCCCCGTCCGCCGGCGGTTCTCCTATGTGTTCCAATCCGGGGCGCTGTTTGATTCACTGACCGTGTTCGAAAACGTGGCCTTTCCCATGTCAGAGTCCCGCGGCCAGGAGGATCCGGAGACTGTCGCGCACGTCCAGCGGATTCTCGAGCACCTCGATCTCGCCAAGGTCGCGGACCTTTATCCCCAGGAGCTGAGCACCGGCATGAAGAAACGGGTGGCCATCGCCCGGGCCATCGCGGTCCAGCCGCTGGCGATCCTGTACGACGAGCCGACCACCGGCGTGGATCCGCTCACCGCCAAGCTGATCAGCCGGACGATCAAGGGACTGCAGCAGCAGCTGGGGGTGACGTCCATCGTTGTCACCCATGATCTGAAGTGCGCGCGGATGATTGCCGACCGGGTGGCTTTCCTGCACGACGGAAGGATCTACTTTCACGACACCTTCGACCGCTTCATCGCGTCCGACCTGGACGAGCTGGTCCGGTTCAAACAATCCCTGCCGTCGTTGATGCGTTACATCGGGGCCTGAACCCGGCTATTCCAGCTGGATCACGTAGCTGCCGGCCGCTTTGTCGTGCAGCGCCTGCTGGGCCGGATTGTTCAGGGCGAAGAACCAGCCGATCACGAACGCCCAGACCAGCGTCCGCACGGCGCCGTTTTTAAGGCCGATGGGATTGCCCTGTTTATCGATCACGGCCAAGTTCAGCAGCCGCTTGCCGATGGAGCGGCCCAGCACGCCGTTTGTGAAGGTGAGGTACATGAAGGGGAGGAGCACGGCGCCGAGCAGGCTCATCAGCAGCGGGAAGAAACCCTCCTCCTCGCCGGCGCTCAGACCCAGCGCGACGCTGCCCAGCAGGCTGAGCAGCCCGGTGATGACCAGATCGATGATCACGGCGATCACCCGCTTCATCGGCGTGGCGGGCTGGAAGCTGGCCAGCGCGTCGGTGCCGCCCATCCGCACCTTGTCGCGCGCCATCTTGAAGGAGTTTCGGAAATAGGGGACCGCACCCAGTTCGGCCCACTTGGCTTCGCCTTTCCGGATCAGATCGGTGGCCAGGACGCTGCCGCCCAGGATCCACTCCTCGATGGTCCGCATGTCCAGGTTTTCGTAGATCTCGTCACCGATCTTCACCGACCAAACCTTGTCGTCCCAGGCCGAGGTCAGGCCGTCGCCCGGCTCTTTTGCGTCCACTTTGGCGCCGGCGGGCGCCTGGCCCGCTGCGGCGGCGGTCGGACCGGATCCGGCCGGCGCCTCCGCCTCGGGCGGCGCGTACGCAGTGGCGGGCTTCTCGTCGGGCAGGTCCTTGAGCCGGATTTCAATCCGGGATTCGGACGGAACCTCCAGCTCGCCGGCCGAGCTGAACGCGGCATCGGCGGGCATGAGTTCCATGAAGCAGTTGGGGCAGACTTTCTCGCCGCCCACCTCGGTGCCGCACGACGGGCAGACCGCTTTCTGGGCCTGGGGCTTGGTCTGAAAGACGTCGGCGATGATGTCGGCGGAGTTGAGGATGTCCGACACGGACTCCTTCGGTTCATTGTCGAGCACCGCCGGACCCTGCGGCGCGGCGGCCTTGGCGGCGGCCGCCTTGTCCGGGGTGATCTCCTTGAAGAAATCGTCGTCCAAATCGATGGCTGGTGCGGCGTCGGCCGACGCCGGCGACCCGATGATGGCGGCGAGCGCGTCTTCCATCGGCGGCCGGTCGGCGGCGGCCGGCTCGGCCGGGGCTGGAACGGCTGGAGCGGCTGTCGTCGGTCCGAGAATGCCCTCCAGGTCGAGTTCCAGCCCGTCCGACTGGGCCATTCCGGCGGGCTGGCCCTGGCCTCGGAATTCGCCGGTGCCGCCCAGGAGCAGATCCCCCTGCTGGGGCATGAGGTTGGTGCCGGTGGCCGAGAGGTAGCGCGACAGCTGCATGTCGATCTCCGGCGGCCGCTGCACCTGAAACTGATGGCTGCAGGTGGGGCATTTGGTGCGGACGGCATTGACCGGCAGCTTGCCCACTTCGATCCAGATGAATTTTTTGCACCCGTCGCAGCGGATGGGCACCTTGTCGCGGACCATACAGAAGTAGGCGGCGATGTAGGCCGGCACGGCGAACGCGTCCAGGCAGTGGATCTGCTTGCCGTGCAGGAAGCGGTACGTCTCCTCGCTCATGCCGACGATCCGGCCGTTGGCGATCAGTTCGGTCACCACGTGCCGGACATTCTGGTCGATGTTGCGGCTGGGGAATCGGAATTCGTTGGCGGAGAGGGAGGAGAACGGTGCGCGGACAATCATGGGAAAACCGACGACGCCCAGGTCGATGTAGCGCTCGCCCGTCTCGAACTCGCCGCGGGCGTAGGCGGCGATGAAGTTGATGTTGGCATAGGGAAGATCGAACATCCGGTCCACCCGGATGTCCTTGGCGCGCGGGCTGATCCACTTGGCGTAGTGGTTCTTCACCTCCGGGCCCGTGGGCGCGGGGTGTGGCTTGACGATGTAGATCTTGTCCATCAGGCGCTCAAGGCTCATAGGCGGTCCTCTGGAAAATTTGGAAAAATTATAACAAATCCGTCCGGCCGGGACAACTGCGCCGACCGGCGCACGTCACAGTTCCTTTTTGTCGAAGTGCAGGCGGCGCGTGGGGGTTGACGGAGCCGGCGGAGACAAGCGCCGGTTGCGGCGCCGATGGATGAGGAAAAAGGGTAGGGCGACAAGCAGCCCCGCCGCGAGCCCGATCCCCAGCGGCACCGGCTGGAAGTACTCGAACAAGGTGCGCTCCACGGTGGGGTAGGGGATGAGGAGTGGCAGGTCGAACAGGGGGAGCGGCTCCGATTCGATGGCCGAGTGGAAGCGGAACACGAGGTCGGCGTCCTGGCCGGCCTGGGGAACGATCTCCCACACCCACAGATCGGTGTTGTCGCGCTCGGGTGACTGGATCTGGCGGAGTTCGAGCCGGTCGGTCCGGTTTTCCAGCGTGAAGGCGAGCTGGGGAAAATCCTTCAATGATTTCAGGAGCAGGGCCAAATCGGGGTCCTGCCGGGCATCCAGCTCCCGGGCCGGGCGCATCGCGGCCGCCAGGGTGAGGCGCTGCGGCCGGCCGGCCGCCAGCGTCGCGGGCGCCGTGATCTCGATGGCGCCCAGCGGCAGCTCCTTGAGCCGGACGTCCACCCGGTAAGTCTGCCGGTCGGCCTGCCGCTTGCGGTTCACCCGGAAACTCAGCACCTGCCGCGACAGAAGCTTGGACTGGATCACGTTCTTGTCGTGCTGCAGCTGGAACATTTCCCGGGCCAGGTCCTTGTCCTTGGTGGCCAGGATCTCGAGCTGGCGGGCCAGAGTCTGCTTTTCGGCCTGCGTGGCGGCCAGATTTCGGGTCAGCTCCGCCTGGGTGTTCTCAAGCCGCGCGATGGCGGCCTCCATCTCCTGGACGCGGGCTTGGTAAGCCCGGTTGCCGGCGGAAAGCTGTGTGTAGGCGCCGGCCAGCGTGTCGAGGAGTTCGGCGGCCGGCATCGCCGGTGCCGACTGCAGCCCGGCCTCGGTGCAGGCGGCCCGGATGGCCCGTTCCAGCGTCTGCGCCTCCCCGTCGGTTCGGGCCAGCTGTTTTTTCAGCTCGGCTTCGGTGTTTTGCAGCAGGCGGATCCGCTCGCGCAGGTCCTTGCCGGCTGAATCGAGGACGGTTTTCTCCTGCTGCATGGCGTTGAGCTTGGACTGCACGGCGTTCTTGTCCCGCTCCAGGGCCGCCAGCCGCCCGGACAGCTCCTCGACGCGGGCGCCGGCGGACTGGAGATCGCGCCACAGCGCCTTGCCCACCGGGTTGGCGCGGGTGACGATCTCGTGCACGCCCTGATCGGGCATGTCGGCGGTCCGGGCTTCCACCTCGACGAATCCGGCATACCGGTCCTCGATGTATTCGCGCTTGGCCGACTCGATCTCGGTGTAGCTCAAACCGGTAGTGAAAAACTTGGCCAGCACCTGGTGGAACTCCTCGCCCGGGGGACGTTCATCCAGCGGCGCGGGGAACTGGTAGCGGATCTCGGCCTGCTGGCGCAGATCCAGGGAGGTGAGCTTGAGGCGCACCTCCCGACCGCCGAAGTCGACGTCGGTGATCCGCACCTGTTGCCCCACGCCGAAGACGGTGGTCCCCTCGCCCTCGGAGGTCAGCCGGTAGCGGCTGCCAGAGACGAACACCTTAATGGTCCCCGCAGGGAGGGGGACTTTCAGGAACAGGGTCTTGTTCTGATATCGCTGGACATAGGTTGATTTCCAGGCCGTGGCGGACTGGGCGGTGACCGAACCCGCCGCAGTCAGCCCGATCAGCAGGGCAACCGGTGCGCGGAGCAGATGGATAGCGTTCACTCGGGGCATTGTATCAAATGGCTTGGGGGATGTTAATGGAAATGATACAATCCGCGGTCGGAAAAGCTTGAAGCATCAAGGTGATGAGATGAACGCGAATCCGCAATCAACCCCTGCTGTCCGGCTGGTGTCCCGGGCGGAGTTCCCCAGCCGGTACGGCAATTTCGAAATCTACGGCTTCGAGCATCTGCCCACGGGTGAGCCGTTCGTGGTGCTGGCGCGCGGACCGCTCGATGGTGAGACGGTGCCGCTGCTCCGCATCCACTCGCAGTGCCTCACCGGCGACGCGCTGGGCTCCCGTCGTTGTGACTGCGGCTACCAGCTCCGGACGGCGCTGCGCCTCATCCAGGAATCCGGCTGCGGTCTGCTGATCTACCAGCTCCAGGAGGGCCGCGGGATCGGGATCCTGAACAAACTGATGAGCTACCAGCTCCAGGACAAGGGCGCCGACACGGTGGAGGCCAACGAGATGCTCGGTTTCGAGGCCGATCTGCGTGAATACGCGGCCTGCGGCGGGATCCTGCACAGCCTAGGGGTGGGCCGGGTGCGGCTGCTCTCCAACAATCCGTCGAAAATCCGCGCGCTGGAGGCCGCGGGGATCCGCGTCACAGATCGCATCCCGCTGGAGATGCCCCCCGACGAACTTTCCAGCCATTACCTCAAGGCCAAAAAAGACAAGCTGGGTCACCTGCTGGACCAGGTGTGAGGCGGAACGTTCCCGCGGCCGGGATCGCCTGCCCGCACCGGCCCACGAGCCGCCGGCTGCCGGGGCTCAGCGCGGGCGCGGGTGGCAGACGAACGCCTTGGGCAGCACCTCGCAACGCCTGAGCTTATAGGGTAGGGGAAAGTCTTCTCCGGGCGGCATGGGAGGGCGGTTGAGCCGGCCGGCCTGATTGGCCAGCACCGCCGCCAGGCTGTCGGGCACGGTCACGCCGTCCACTCTGAGCTTTTCCAACCGGTAGCGGCCCACCCCGTTGTCGGAGCGGAAATGGATCTGCGCCTCGTAGCGGTGCTCGCCCGACAGGATCCAGACGAAGGCCCGGTGCAGTGGGGATTCCAGCTTGATCTTCGCCCGCGCCAGATCGGCGATCACCTGGGCGTGTACGCGGTCCCTGTCCAGCCGGACCCGGATCTCGCGGGCCGCGGAGTAGAACAGCTCGTCCCGGTGCACCTCGATGTAGGCGTTGACTTCGTCCTCCGAAACACGGAGCGACGCCGGGGGCCGGCTCGATTTGAGCTGGATGAGCTTGGCTTCGCAGCGGCCGGCCAGCGTCCGGAGGTCGGGTCGGGCCGGGGTGGCGGCGAGGAGCACGACGCCGAGGCTCAGCAGCAGGACCGCCGCCGCGCCCGTCCGCCCCGCCGGTCTCAAAGCTCGCCCTCGAGCATGAAGTAGAGTTCGCGGGATTCCTCGAGTTCCTTCAGCGTGCGCGACATGTTCTGGATGAACTCGTCGCGGGGCATGGCCCGGTCTACGGTTTCGCCGCTCAGCGACTGGAGCGACACCACCCTGATCTTCCGCTTCAGGATGAAGCTGACGAGCTTCAGGGCGTCCAGAGAGATGGGTACGTCCAGGTTACCATTGATGCAGTTGACCACCTCGCGGGCCACGCTGTCCTCGACGGACGAGATCTTCTGCAGCTCCCGGATGACCATCTTGCGGTAAGTGGAGAAGAAGGTCTGGTATTCGACCTTCAGCCGCTCGACGGTGTCGATGATCCGGTTGATCAACGCCTCCACGTTGGTGGAGGAGTTGATCCGGAAGCCGCACAGGCAGCGGGGGGACCGCTCCAGAACTTCCGCAGTGGGGAAATCGCACTCCCGCTCCTGGAGCATGGCCATCATCCGGTACAGCGACTTGACGCTGTAGGAGTTGATCGTGATCACGCGGGCGAGCTTCGGCAGGTTCTTCCACCACTCGGTTTTCATGAGGAGCGCCAGCTCGCTCGAGTTGGTGAGGCTGTCGAGGTGCCGGTCATGGACCGACAGGTAGTGCTGCCGATAGGCCTGTTTGAAGAGCTGGAACTTCTCCTGGTAGTAGGTGCGCCGCCCTGCGTCGATGAGCTTGGTGGGCCGCTCGAAGAAATTGGACAGCTCCAGGCGGAGGTTCTCAATCGACTGGTCGTTGGTCTTGTCGGAGGTCAGGATGTAGCTCTTTGTCTCCTGGAAGGCCGTCATCCATTGTAGGAATTCGCGGATGTTGCTGATTTCCTTGAGCACCGATTGGAACGCTTTCAGGTTGTTGGAGAAGGTGCGGGCCAGCACAGCCAGGCCGTCGTCCAGGTTGTACTGCTGGTTGACGATGTTCTCGACGATGTTCTCGATGGCCTTGGCGTTGCGGTGGCATGACTGCAGCTCCCGCCACAGCAGGGTGGTGACCATCTCGTTGGGGATCTGCTGCAGCATCTGCTCCAGCGAGTTGCACCGCTCGAAATCGAGCCATTCCGGGAGCAGGTTTTTGAGATGCTTGCGCGACTGGGTGATGCCGCCCGTAGCTTCGATCTGGGTGTTGCACAGGGTGTAGCCCCACTGGAGCAGTTCCGGCAGGGGAAGCACTTTTTCCTCGATGGCCTGGACCGAGTCGAAGTAGGTCAGGTCGAACTCGCCCGACAGGCTCATACGGTTGAGCACGTCGAGGTCGGCCTTGTTGCTTTGGAAGATTTTGATTTTGCCCGCCGCCACTAGGGCGATGAGGATGATGTCCACCAGCGACTGGTTCAGGCCGTAGGGCGAGTTGGCGAACGACTTGTAGAAGAAGGCCAGCGGGAAAGTGATCTGCGGGTACGATCCGATCAGGAAGATGACCTCGGCGATGAACTGGGATTCAAGGAAATTGTCGGATTCCGGTTCGAAGCGGTAGGTGTTGCCCGCCTTCTTGACCAGATGGAGGGGGAGGAGAACCTTCTCGGCGAACTCGCGGCTCTCCGGCCGGTCGATGTCCTTGCGGAGGAAGATCTCCGCCGCCTGGGACCGGCTCTTCTCGGCGGCGTCCACAAGTTCGAACTTGGGGTGCAGGGGGAAGTATTCATCGTAGACTTCCACCAGCAACTGCTTCAGGAACTGGTGCAGCTGATCCGGCTCCGGGCAACCGTCGGCCAGGCACTGGGACGTCTGGTTGTAGTGCAGGATGCCGTCGGCAAAATATTTTTTCTGCAGGATGACGCGGAGTTCCTCGTCGACCGCGCGGAGGCGGTTCTGGTATTCCTCCTCCATGTCGAAAAAGCGGTAGCGGTGCTCTTCCGACGACAGGACGGCGGCCACTGCGAAGCGCTGGATCTCTCCGGGAGTCAGCTGGCCCGGCTGGAGGATCAGCAGCTGGGGGTACTGGCTGACCAGCTCCCGGATGGTCTTCAGCGGCCATTTCTCGTGGTGCGGCGACAGGATCCAGAGCTGCCAGTCGTACATCTTGGCCGCGCCGTAGGCGGTGCCGGAATCGGCCGGGCCGTGCGGCTTGGGCAGGCCTTCGGGGAACGTGTCGCACCAGTCCTCGGTGTCGGTCTTGTCGGCCAGTTCCTGGAGCAGCGACTGGCTGCGGAGCTTGAGGGGCGTCACGTGGAGCTGCTCGTACCGATCGGCCCAGCCGGCGATGCCGCGGCGTGTGGTGCCCCGCCAGGTGATGGCGAGCGGCTCGCTGGAAACCGGCTGGGTGTAGTTCTCCCGGGTGAGGTTCATGCCGGGCAGCACCTGGATCGCCTTCTGGTAGATCAGACGTTGGATCTTCTCGTCCAGACCGGCGTCCTCCTTGAGCACCTCTTGGATGACGTAATCGAGGGACGTGTGGTCGAGGGTGACCAGCTGGAACTCCAGACCCTCCTCCTGCTGGATTTTGCGCAGGCATTGGGGCGCCTGTTCCTCGAAGAAGAGCAGGATCTGGGCGATATCGTCGGGGGTGACGGGCTTGTTCTGGTAGTCGGACAGCAGGAGCGCGTCGATCACGTTCTCGATGGTGGGACGGCACTCCTCGGTGATGCTCAGCAGGAAGACGGCCTTGAGCACCAGGCGGGCGAGCAGCCGCTGGCCCACGGGCAGGTTGGGGATGGTGTCCTTCTGGATGGTCTCGAACGATTGCAGGGCGATCTGCAGCTCGGGCACCTTCTTGAACTCGTGGTACAGCAGGTCGAACACCAGATCGATGGTGGCCAGGGCCGAGCAACGGTATCCCAGGATTTTGTTGGCCGTGGAGTAGATGAACGGGAGCAGGGAAAAGTTCTTGATGTAGCGGTGCAGGTAGAAGCTGACCTGGAACACCACCGGATGGACCGGGTAGAGGTCCAGGAAGAGCGCCGGGTCATGGCGGAAGTAGGGCACGGTCTTCGTCAGGTGGTTGTAAATCTCCAGCAGCTGCCGCCGCTGCAGGTCGGTCTTGATGATGATGTTGCGGTTGGCCAGGTCCAGGACGTTGCGCTTGGTGATGTGCTGGATGATGAACGCGCCCGGCAGCTGGTACTCGACGATCTTCTGGTGGATGTTCTGGTAGCGGGAGTTGAACGCGGGCGGGTTGAGCAGGTGGTCGAAGAACGTCGCCACCATGAACACCGGGTACATGCTGGTGGCCAGGGCGATGGTCAGCACGAATTCCAAATCGCCCGTGATCCGGGTCACGTTGCGGTAGGCGAGAAGCTTTTCGGAGATGTCGTCCAGGAGAATCAGCATCTCCTGGCCCTCGGGGATGAAGTCGCAGATGAACCGGATCTGCTCGTCGGAGTCCTCCAGCTCCAGCCAGTGTTCCATGGGCGGCAGTTCGTCGTGGCACACTTTTCGGTAGCTCTCGGCGAAAGCCCGGTAGAACAGCTCCTTGAGGGACTCCTCCTGACTGGGCTGGCAGTGGATTTCGACGACGAAGTGCTTCCGGTTCAGCCGGGCGATGGCCTGCTGGATCGCCGGGCTCTGGATCAGGCGCCCCGCGTCCGGCTGCTGCAGCACCTCCCGAATCACCGCCAGCGAGTGGGTTTTCCCCACGCCGCGGTCGCCGGACAGGATGAACGACCGGCGCTCCGTCCCGGGCTCCTTGGCCAGTTCCTGGAACAGCGTGATGAAGTTGTGGATGGATTCGTCGGTGAAGATGTAGGACTGGATGATGTTTTCCTGCGACAGCCCCTCGAGCGAGTACACGCCGTCGTAAGGCTTCAGGGTGATGAAGTCACGGATCTTCTTTCCCTCGATGGAATCGAGCGCTGGTTTGTCCATAAAACATAATTGTATCAACTTAATGCGTTGAAAGGCAAGTTTCTCGGGGTTCGGTGCCGGCGACGAACCAGCTTGTCTCAGGCGACGGACAGCCGGCTCGGGCCAGACGCCCCGAGACGGGGCACACCGTGCCCGCCGTCAACCCGGGGGGAGGCTCCGGGGCCAGTGGGGCGACCGGGTACATGTCGCCGGCCCGGCTGAGGAATTCCGTGAAGATGAACAGGGCGCTTTCGCCGCCGCTGAGCGGGAACTCGCGGCGGTCGTCATAGCCCATCCAGGCGCAGCCGATGAGGTTGCCGGTCAGGCCCACGAACCATCCGTCCCGGGCCGTGCCGGTCTTGGCGGCCATGGGCCAGGTGATGCCCTGCCGGCCGATGTTCTGAGCGGTGCCGCGGGCCACGGCCGCCTGCATCATGTCGAGGACGATGAAGGCCGATTCCGGGCTGAAAACCGCCGGTCCGCCGGCCGGACGGGCCGCGGTGCCGGTGCGCCAGGGGCTGGGCGGCAGCCGGCGTCCGCCGTTGAGGAACACGGTGTACGCGGCGGCCACCTCCAGCGGCGAGACGTCCACCGTGCCGAGGGCGGTGGACGGGTAGGGGACGGCGCGGCCGGAGAAGCCGAGCCGATTGACCGCTTCCGCCACCTGCGGGAAGCCGCCCTGCTGGGCGAAGAGGATCGTGGCCGCGTTGAGTGACTTGGCCAGCGCCGTCTTCATGGTCACCGCGCCGTGATACTGGTTGCGGTAATTGTGGGGCCGGTAGGCGCGGCCGCCGTAGCGGATGGTGCACGGCCGGTCCACCACGACGCTGGCGGCGGTGAGCACGGGGCCGGACGGCCGGCGGGCCAGGTCCAGCAACCGGGCGAAGACGAACGGTTTGATGACGGAGCCGGCCTGGCGGCGCGCCGATGCGGCCCGGTTGAAGGCGGACGCGGTGTATTCGAGACCGCCGGTCATGGCCAGGATCTCCCCGCTGGCGGCGTCCAGTACCACGAACGCCGCCTGGAAAGAGTCCGCCGGCTCGTCGGGGTACTTGCCCCGCAGGACGGCGCGGACCCGGTTGGATCCTTCCGTCAGAGCCGTCTCGGCGACCTGCTGCAGCTCCAGGTTGAGGGACGTCATCACCACCGGGGCGGTCCCGTCCGGCGCCGGGACGGGGGCGGATCGGGCGGCCAGGTAATCCAGAAAATAGGGTGCCTTGACCGCGCCGAGCAGGGTGGTGTTGGCGGTGGGCAGCTGCCGGGCGGCCGCGGCGGTGCGCTCGGGACGCAGGATGAAACCGGCGTCCTCCATGGCCGCCAGCACCTGGTCGCGCCGGCGGCGGGCTGCCTCCGGGTGGCGGAGGGGCTGGGTCTGGTTGGGCGAGCGGATCAGGCCGGCCAGGAGCGCGCATTCGGCCAGATCCAGGTTCCGGACGCTCTTGCTGCAGTACAGTTCGGCCGCTTCGGCCAGGCCGTACACCGAGAACGAGGCGCACTGGCCGAGGTACACGTCGTTGGCGTAAATTTCGAACAACTGCTCCTTGGACAGCCGCGTCTCCAGGATCAGGGCGATCATCGCCTCGGAAAACTTGCGGTTGACCGTCCGCTCCGTCGTCAGGAACAGGTTTTTAGACAACTGCTGGGAAATAGTACTGCCGCCCTCCCGGATGCCGCCGGCCTGGGCGTTCCGGAAGAATGCGCGCAGGATGCCCTGCCAGTCGATGCCGCCGTGCGTGAAGAAGTGCTGGTCCTCGGCTGCGAGGACCGCGTAGACCAGGTTCTGGGGCAGCTCGCCGAACGGCACCCGCGCCCGGCGCCGGCCGGCCTGCTGGGCGGCCAGCACCGCCGGCCGGATGTGAAACACCGGCAGAGGCGCGCCGGCGGCCGGGACGATCCGGGCGATCCGATCCTCCGCGAACTCCACCCGCACGGGAACCGGCGGTGTCGGCTGCAGATCCGCCCAGTCGCGCTCGTTGGCGATGGTGACGGAGCGTCCGTCCATGGCCACGGTGAACACCGGCGGTCGGTCCAGCCGGGACGACCGAAGGTACCCCCGGCGGTAAAGCAGGTTGGCCAAGGCCGACGCCGTGAGCCGCTGACCGGGAAAGAGCCGAGTGGGCGCGCTGTAGACGGTGGGGGTCCGATCCCACGGCCGGACGAGCAGCGCCTTGTCCACAAGGCGGGCATAATGGCTGTACAGATAGAGGCCGGCGCCCGCCGCCACGATCGCAGCCGCCAGCGCCAGCAGGAAGGCGTACTTGATCAGGCGGTGCGGCTGGATCTTCAGAATGATGCGCATGGCCCATCCTTGGACGACTCGTCAGTCGGGCGGCGACCGCGGCGGCTGCGGAAGAATTCCTGCAGCAACTCCCGGCACGCGTCGGCCAAGATCCCGCCCGCCACGGCCAGATCGTGGTTGAAAAGTCCCGGGCGACCCAGGTCCAGCCGGGAGCCGAGCGCCCCCCAGCGGGGATCGGCGCAGCCGTAGATCACCCGATGCAGGCGGGCCTGCACGCACGCGCCCACGCACATGGCGCACGGTTCCAGCGTCACCGCCAGCTCGCACCGGGTCAGGCGATGGTTGCCCACCGCGGCGGCGGCACGGCGGATGGCCAGAATTTCGGCGTGAGCGGTGGGATCGCCGAGTTGGATGGTCCGGTTGTGGTCGGCGGCGATGACCCGGCCGTCGAGCGCGACAACGCAGCCCACGGGGACCTCGCCCTCCCGGGCGGCCGCTTGCGCCTCGGCCAGGGCGGCCGCCATCCACTCAGAACAACCGCTTTTGGATCTCGGCAATGATCTCATCCTCTGAACCCTTGCCGCGCGGGGAGGCGGCCAGGTCGATTTCCTTGCGTTCCAGCTTCTTGAGTATGGATCCGGCCCGCTCCAGCACCGCCGGCGGCATGCCCGCCAGACGGGCCACCTCGATCCCGTAGCTGCGGCTGCCGGTGCCCGGGACCACCTTGCGCAGGAACACGATCTCGCCCATCCCCTCCTTGACCGTGACACAGTAATTCTGGATGCCCGGGTAGAGGGCGGCCAGGCGGGTGATCTCGTGGTAGTGGGTGGCGAACAGCGTCCGGGCCCGGTGGGCGGGCGTGTTGTGCAGGTACTCGGCCACGGCCCAGGCGATGGACAGCCCGTCGAAGGTGGCGGTGCCCCGGCCCACCTCGTCGAGCAGGATCAGGCTGCGCGGCGTGCAGGTGTGCAGGATGCCGGCGGTCTCCACCATTTCCACCATGAAGGTGGATCGCCCGCGGGCCAGGTTGTCGGAGGCGCCCACGCGGGTGAAAATCTGATCCACCAGGCCGATCCGGGCGGACTCGGCGGGGACGAACGAGCCCATCTGGGCCAGGATGGCGATGAGTGCGGTCTGGCGCAGGTACGTGCTCTTGCCCCCCATGTTGGGCCCGGTGAGGATCACCAGCTGGTGGTCGGCGTCGTTGAGCAGGCAGTCGTTGGGGATGAAGGCGGGTTCGATGTGCTCGATCACGGGATGGCGGCCGCCGGAGATTTGGATGACGGTCGAGTCGTCCACCAGCGGCCGCTGGTAGCGGTGGCGCACCGCCGCTTCGGCCAGCGAGGCCAGCACGTCCACCAACGCGATCACCTGGGCCGACGCCTTGATCCGGGGGAACTGCTCCATCAGGCGCTGCCGGATGTCCGCGTACAGCTCCCGCTCCAGCCGGACGATCCGCTCCTCGGCGGAGAGCACCTTCTCCTCGTACTCCTTCAACTCTTCGGTGATGAAGCGCTCGGCGTTGGCCAGGGTCTGCTTGCGGATGTACGCGGCCGGCACCGCCGCCAGGTTGGCCCGAGTGACTTCGATGTAGTAGCCGAAGACGCGGTTGTAGCCCACCTTCAGGGTGCCGATGCCGGTGCGCTCCCGCTCCTGGGCTTCCAACCGGGCGATGAAGTGCTTGCCGCCGCGCGAGATCTCGCGCAGCTCGTCCAGCTCGGCCGAGTAGCCCGACTGGATCACGCCACCCTCGTTGATGGTCGGGGGCGGGTTATCGTGGATGGCGCGCTGCAGCAGGTCGTGGACATCGGCCAGCGGATCGAACCGTCCGACGGCGTCCCGGAACACGGGGCTCTGGAGCTGCGCGGCGAGCTCGCGGAACAGCGGAAACTGACCCAGCGAGGCGCGCAACGCCAGCAGGTCCCGCGGCCGGGCGATGCCGGCCGAAATCTTGGACAGCAGGCGCTCCACATCCTGGATCTCGCCGAGGCATGCCTGCAGGCGCTGCCGGAGGTGGTACCCGCCTGCCAGCTCGGCGACGCCGCCCTGGCGCGCCGCGATGTGCGCCGGATCCATCAGCGGCCGCAGGATCCAGTTCCTGAGCATCCGCCCGCCCATGTTCGTACCGGTGAAGTCCAGCGTGTGCAGCAGGGTGTGCTTCGTGCCGCCGTCGAGGGCGCGGACCAGCTCCAGGTTGGTGACGCTCTCGGTGTCCAGCTTGAGGAAGTCCGCCGCTTCAAAATACTGGAAGGCGAGCAGGTGTTCCATGGGCAGCTTGTTGGCGTCCTGGACGTAGTGCAGCAGGACGCCGGCGGCGCTCACGGCCAGTTCCTTGCCGGCGAGGCCGAACCCGTCGAGGGCGGCCGCGCGAAAGCTGTCGAGGAACACCCGCTGGGCGAACTCGATGTGGAAGAGCCAGTCGTCCTGTTCACTCAGGGCCGACCGGTCCAGGATGGCGCCGAACGTTTCGGTTTGGAAGAGGGGCGCATTGGCCTTGGGAAACAGGATTTCGGAGGGCTGGAAGTGGTTGAGCTCCACCACGAGCCGGGCGGCCGTCTCGCCGTCGGTCTGCTGGGTGACCAGCAGGTCGCCGGTGCTCACGTCGAGGAAGGCGGCGCCGAAGCCGTCGCCGCGCTGGAAGACGCAGGCGATGAAATTGTTGTCCTTCGGCTCCAGCATCACGTCTTCGGTGACGGTGCCGGGCGTGATGATCCGGGTGACCTCCCGCTTGACCAGCTTGCCCGGACGGGGTTCCTCGAGCTGGTCGCAGATGGCCACCTTGTACCCCTTCTTGATGAGGCGGGCGACGTAGCCGTCCACGGCATGGTGAGGCACGCCGCACATGGGGATGGGCTGGCCGTGCTTGTCCTTGTTGCGGGAGGTGAGGGTGATTTCGAGCTCCCGGGCGGCGACGACGGCATCCTCGAAGAACATCTCGTAGAAGTCGCCCAAGCGGAACAGGATGATCTTGCCGGGCAGCTTCCGCTTGACGTCGTGGTACTGGCGCATCATCGGGGTCAGGTTGTCGGTCATCGCCGGGCGCTCCTGGTTTGCGACTCGCTATTGTACCAGAGCCCCATGACGAGGGGATGGTCGATTTTTCCGGACCCTGGATTCGTTCCGTCACCGGGGTGGTCGCGCGCGGCGGACACCGGTCGGCCCCCGAGTTCCGAAATCCCTGTGGACGGGCGCGGAAAGGAGTCTAAAAAAATTTTAATTTCGTGAATTTTTTTCTTGGGTTTTCGATCGGAATGTGTATAATTCCACCGGCGCAGACCCCTCGAGGGCACGCCAGACCATTTTTGTGACGTCCGCGTCAGCTATCAGCCGCCGTGGCCTCACGCACAGGAGAAGTGACATGAAGATCTACGTGGGTAACCTGAGCTACTCGACCAACGAAGACCGGCTCCGCGAAAAGTTCGCGGCGTTCGGCGACGTGGAAGAAGTGGCCATCCCCACCGACCGGGACTCCGGTCGCCCCCGCGGGTTCGGCTTTGTGACCATGCCGAACAATGAACAGGCCATGGCCGCGATCCAGGCTCTGAACGGAACCGACCTCGACGGTCGCCCCATCAAGGTGAACGAAGCGCAGCCCCGCCGGAATGATGCCGGTCCGCGGCCGCGGCGTTGGTAATCCCGCCGATACCTTCGAGCGTTAACCACCGCAACCGCTAATTCGAATCCGCCAGGGGGCGCAAGCCCCTTGGGCGGGTTTTTGCGTTTGTGCGGCCCCGGGCCGGCGGTTCTCGCCGGCCCGCCGCCTATTTCGGCGCCGGCACTCCGGCGGCGGCGGCCGCGTTCGACCGGGGGCCGGGCCTGTCTGCGTTGCAGTTCGGGGACACGTCAGGTTGTCAGTCGGACCGGAGCCCTGCTCCGAACCCTATCCGTCCGGATGGACCGGGCGCCCGCGCCTCAAGTGAACGCCACGTTGCGCTCGAAATCGGCGGCGCTGGTGGCGGCGCTCTTGGCCGTCTCGAAGTCGATGATGTCGGCCCGGTACAGCTCCATCAGATGCTGGTCGAACGTCTGCATGCCGTACTGGTCGCGGCCGGTGGCGATGAAATCCTTGATGCTCCCCTCTTTGTCGGGATTCTCGATGAAATCCTTGATCGTCAGGGTGGTCCGCATGACCTCGAGCACCGCGATCCGGCCCACCTTGTCCTTGCGCCGGAGCAGCCGCTGGGAGATGACCGCGATGAGGGAGTCGGCCAGCCGGAGGCGGACGGTTTTCTGCTCGCTGAGCTCGAACACGCTGACGATGCGCTGGATGGTCTTGGGGGCGTCCATCGTGTGCAGGGTGCTCAGCACCAGGTGGCCGGTCTCGGCCGCCTTCAGGGCGATGTCGATGGTCTCCCGGTCGCGCATCTCGCCCACGAGAATGATGTCGGGATCCTGGCGCAGCGACGCCCGGAGCGCCTTGCCGAAGCTCTCGGTGTCAGAGCCCACCTCGCGCTGGATGATCGACGCCATGTTCTCGCGGTGCAGGTATTCCAGCGGGTCCTCGATGGTCACGATCTTGCACGGCTTGGACTGATTGATGTCGTTGATCATGGCTGCGAGCGTCGTGGACTTGCCGCTGCCGGTGATCCCCGTCACGAGCACGAGGCCGCGCTCCTCCCGGGCGATGGTGCGCACCACCTCGGGCAGCCCCAGCGTCTCGATGGTGGGCACGTTGAACGGGATCAGCCGCAGCACGATGGAGAAGGTGCCCCGCTGGCGGCAGATGTTGACCCGGAAGCGGGACACGCCCGGCAGGGAGTAGGAGCAATCGGTGTCCTTCAAGTCGAAGATGTAGCGATCCAGATCGTCCGGGTGGACCAGGCTGGTGATGCTGAGGATGTGACGGGCGATGGCCTCGGTGTCGGCCGGTTTGAGCGCCGGCAGCTGCTTGATGGGAACCACGTGGCCGTGGATGCGGTACTTCCACGGTGATCCAACGCAGAGATGAACGTCCGAGGCCTCCACTTCCAGCGCTTTCTTCAGGACAGCCTTGAACACTTGCACGACGTCTTCCATCGGCGCACCCCCAATTCGGCAATGAAAACGTGTTGTGCCTATGATAGAATAACGCCCCATCTGGAGGGAAGATTTTTAGGAGGCGGCGGTTGCGTTTCGAACTCACTGACGACCAGGAACTGATCCGGAACACCGTTCGCGATTTCGCCGAGCACGAAGTCCGCCCCGGCGCGGCGGCGCGTGACCGCGACAGCGAATTTCCCGCCGACCTGCTGAAGCAGCTCGGCGGCATGGGCCTCATGGGCGCGGTGATTCCGGCCGAATACGGCGGGGCCGACATCGACCCGATCGCCTACGCCCTGGTCATCGAGGAGCTGGCGCGGGTTGACGCATCCCTGGCGGTCACGGTGGCGGTGCACAACTCGGTGGGCGCCTATCCCATCGTGCGGTGGGGCACCGACGAGCAAAAGCGCCGGTACCTGCCGCCCATGGCCACCGGCGAGGCGCTGGGCGCCTTCGCCCTGACCGAGCCGCAGGCCGGCTCGGACGCCGCCAACCTCAAGTGCCGCGCCGTCCGCGACGGCGACCGATACATTGTCAACGGGGTCAAGGCGTGGTGCACCAACGGTCCGGTGGCCCATACCATCGTCCTCATGGCCGTGACCGACCCCGGCCTTGGCTCCAAGGGCATCAGCGCCTTCATCCTGGAGGCCGGCACCCCGGGATTCCAGTCCGGCACCGTCGAGGACAAGATGGGGCTCCGCTCCTCGAAGACCTCCGAGCTGGTGCTGGACAACTGCGCCATTCCCGCAGCCAACCGCCTCGGGAACGAGGGCGACGGCCTCAAGGTGGCGCTCTCGGTGCTCTGCGCGTCGCGCACCGGCATCGGCGCCCAGGCCGTGGGCATCGCCCAGGGTGCCTTCGAGGAGGCGCTGCGCTACGCCAAGGTCCGCGAGGCCTTCGGCCAGCCGCTGGCTGGTTTTCAGGCGACCCAGTTCAAGCTGGCCGACATGGCCACGCGGATCGAGGCCGCCCGGCTGCTGGTGCTGTACGCCGCCAGCCGCAAGGGGGACGTGGACCGCCGGATCTTCCGGTACAGCAGCATGTGCAAGCTGTTCGCCTCCGAGATGGCCAACGAGGTTGTGGCCCAGGCCGTCCAGATCCACGGCGGCTACGGGTTTTCCCGCGAATACCCGGTGGAGCGGTTCTACCGCGATGCCCGCGTGACCACTATCTACGAGGGGACCAGCGAGATCCAGCGCCTCGTGATCGCCCGCGAGCTGCTGAAGGAGTAGGCGCGTGGACGTCTCCGGCTTTCTGGCCAACGCCAATTGGGGCCTGCTCCTGCTGGGCTACCCGGTGCTGCTGCTGGCGCTCACGGTGCACGAGTGCGCCCACGCCTGGACGGCGGACCGGATGGGCGACTCCACGGCGCGGCTGCTGGGGCGGGTGACGCTTAATCCGGTGGCCCACATGGACCTGTTCGGCACCGTGCTCTTCCCCATCATGGCGTTCCTGTACCAGATCCCGCTCATCGGCTGGGCCCGGCCGGTGCCGGTCAACCCGCTGCACCTGCAGCGCCCGTCGCGGGACAACATGCTGATCTCGCTCGCCGGCCCCCTGAGCAACCTGGGCCTGGCCGGCCTGCTGTTCCTCGTGTATGCGGTGCTGAAGCTGTCGGGGGCGGCCTACCGGCTGCCGGAGATGTTCGCCGACCCGCTGCTGATGTTTTTCGTCTACGGCGTCTACATCAACATGATGCTCATGGTGTTCAACCTGATCCCCGTGCCGCCGCTGGACGGCAGCCACATCGTGGAGCATTTCCTGCCGCCCTCGCTGAAGCCGGTGTACGAGCAGATCCAGCCGTTCGGCTTTTTCATCCTGATGCTGCTGTTCATCAGCGGCATTCTCCGCATCGTGATCAGCCCGGTCCTGCACCTGGTCGGGTTGCTGTTCGCTGTCGTGTAGCCATGGACGATCGAGACGACATGCCGCCCACCCTCATCGATCGCGGGGAAAACCTGCCGGAAGCCGGCGGGACGGCCGCGTCCGCTCCGGCGGTCGATCGCGTACCGATTCTGAATGATGACTCCCTCACGGGCGCGCCAGCGATAGAGACCGCCGGCACGGTGGAGCCTGCCGGTGCGGACGGCGGCGATCTTCCGGTGGAAGCCCGCAAACCGGTTCACCCCGATGTCACCGCTGATGGAGGGTTTCCGGCGTTCGCCGGCGTGGACCCCGCGATCGGCACCGGGGACGCGGCGGCTCCGGCCGTCATGGGGAGCGCGGTACCCGCTGCGGAGTCGTCGGAACCCGCAGCGCCCGCCATCGTGGCGGACGGCGCGCCCGCGGAGGAGCCGGACGCGGAGGTCCCGCCCGCCGCCAGCGACCGCGAGGCGTCCGCCGCGCCGGTCGGAGATGCCGTTGCCACGGCTGTCGCCGAAGGCGGAGCAAGCCGCGGCGAAACCGAGGATGCGGACCAGCCCGCGGCCGCCGGCGCGGCCGGCCAGACGGAAGCCGGTCCGGTCGTCCAGCCCACCATCATCGACCGGGGCGAAAGCCACGAGGTGCGGCTGGCCGACTTCGAAGGCCCGCTGGATCTGCTCCTGCACCTGATCCGCAAGGAGCAGGTGGACATCTACGACATTCCCATCGCCCTGATCACCAATCGCTACCTCGAGTACATCGAGCTGATGCAGGACCTCAACATCAACCTGGCCGGTGAATTTCTGGAGATGGCGGCCACGCTCATCTATATCAAGTCCCGGATGCTCCTCCCGCCCGAACCCGGCCCCGAGGGCGATGAGGCGGTTGCCGAGGACCCCCGCCAGGAACTGGTGGAACGCCTGCTGGAGTATGAGCAGTTCAAGAACGCCGCCCAGGTGCTGTATACCCGGGAGCAGATCGAAACGGGCGTGATGACCGCCGACCGCATTCGGGAGGTGGTTCCGCCCGAAGAGGAACTGCTCTCCGTGTCATTGTTCGACCTGATCGCGGCCTACAAGAACGTGCTCCGCCAGCTCGACGAACGGGCCGTTCTGGAGATGGAGCGGGAAAACGTCACGGTGGCGGAGAAAATCGCCCAGGTTCGGGAGATGCTCGAGCAGAAGAAAAAGCTGCGCTTCACCGATCTGGTGCGCCTCAGTCCGGCGCGTACCCACGTGGTGGTGCTGATGCTGGCCCTGCTCGAACTGGCCCGCATGCGCGACGTGCGCCTCCGCCAGGACGGGCTGTTTTCTGAAATCTGGATCATCCGAAAGGCGGCAGCGCATGAACCCAGTTGAACTGAGAGCGGCCATCGAGGCGATCCTGTTCGTCTCGGACGAGCCGGTGAGTATGGATCAGCTGCAGGTGGTGTTCCGCGGCACCGAGCCCGGGGCCATCGAGTCGGCCCTGAACGAACTTCAGCGCCGGTACGACGAGCCGGGTAGCGGCGTGATGTTGCGCTTCGTGGCGGGCGGCTGGCAGCTGGCGACGCGGTTGGAGTACCACGAGCAGGCACGACGTTTCCTCAAGGAGCGCCCGGCGTGCAAGTTGTCCATGGCTGCGCTGGAAACCCTGGCCATCGTGGCGTACCGGCAGCCCGTGACGGTGCCCGAAATCCTGCAGATCCGCGGGGTGAAATCCTCCGCGGTGATCAAGACACTACTGGAGAAGAAACTCATCATCGCCCGCGGCCGCAAGAAGGTGCTGGGCTCTCCCATGCAGTACGGGACCAGCCGGGAATTCCTGACCTATTTCGGCCTCGGCTCCCTGGAGGAGCTCCCCTCGTTGGAGGAGTTCGAGGACATCTTCGGCGACAAGGCCGACCATGTCCGCCAGAAGGATTTGTTCGATCTCAAGCTTGAGGGGATCCGGACCGTCGGCGCCGCGGTGGCGCCGGAGCCGGAGGAGGACCTGCTCCCCGGCTTCGATGCGGAGGGATGAGCGCATGGAGCGCGTCCAGAAGATCGTCGCCCGCTGTCTCGGCATGTCGCGGCGCAAGGCGGAGGAGCTGGTCCGCGCGGGCCGGGTGGCGGTGAACGGCCGGGTGGTGGCGCTCGGGGCGCAGGCCGACGGGGCCGCCGACCGCGTCACCGTGGACGGCAAGCTCCTCAAGGCCGAGCCGGCCAGGGTGTATCTGCTCCTGAACAAGCCGCGCAACTACCTGTGCACCGTGTCGGATCCCGGCGGCCGTCCCACGGTGCTGGACCTGGTGAAGTCGAAGATCCCGGTCTATCCCGTGGGCCGGCTCGACTTCGATTCCACCGGCCTGGTGATCCTAACCAACGACGGCGCGGTCGCGTACCGCATCCAGCGGGCCGGCACCCACTGCCCCAAGGTGTACCTGGTCAAGGTGGCGGGCACGCCCGACGAGGCCAAGCTGGACCGACTGCGCCGGGGGATCACCATCGACGGAGAACGCTTCGCCCCGTGCGAGATCGCCAAGACCCGCGAGAAGGCCCACTCCTATTCCTGGCTCAAGGTCACCCTGTTCGAGGGGCGGAACCGCCAGCTGCGCCGGATGTTCGAATTCATCCACCACCCGGTGTTCCAGCTCAAGCGCGTGGCCATCGGCTCCCTGACCGATGCCGGGCTCCCCGTGGGCTTTTACCGCCCCCTGACCGACGCGGAGGTCAGCCGCCTCCGGTCGCTGCCCGTGGCGGCCGGAAAGGGCCGGCCCCGTCCGAAATAGTTTTCGTGATTCTGGAAAATTTTAATACAATATGAACGTCCCCGGTGAGCCGGACCCAATCCATGCATCGTGGAGGCGCCATGTTGAAAGATGTCGTTCCCGCCCACATCTTCACCATCAAACCCTACCAGCCGGGCAAGCCCATCGCGGAGGTCAAGCGTGAGCTGCACCTCGACGACGTGATCAAGATGGCCTCGAACGAAAATCCGTTGGGCCCGTCGCCGCGGGCGGTGGAGGCCATCCGCCGGAGTCTCGACGACCTGAACTACTACCCGGAGGACAGCGGGTTCTACCTGCGCGAGAAGCTCAGTCAGAAACTGAAAGTCGGTCCCGAGATGCTGTGTCTGGGCAACGGCTCCTCCGAGATCATCGTCAACGTGGGCCGCGCCTTCCTGAAGCCCGGCGACGAGATCCTGACTTCGGAAAAGAGCTTCGTCATGTACTACCTGTGCGGGGCGTACATGGGGAACCCTGTGGTTCGGATCCCCGTCCGCGAGTACGGCTTCGATCTCGACGCCATGGCGGCGGCGCTGACACCCCAGACCCGGATTGTCTTCATCGCCAATCCCAACAATCCCACCGGGACCTATCTATCTGAATCCAGCCTCACCCGGTTTCTGGACAAGGTGCGGCCCGAGACGCTGGTGGTGCTCGACGAGGCCTATTTCGAGTACGTCGACGCACCCGACTACCCGGACGGTCTGAAGCTGCTGGCCCGGTACCCCAACCTGCTGGTGCTGCGCACGTTTTCCAAGATTTACGGCCTGGCGGGGATCCGCGTGGGCTACGGCGTGGGCGCACCCGAGCTGATCGATATCCTGAACCGGGTGAAGCTCGCGTTCAACGCCAACGCCCTGGGGCAGGAGGCGGCCGTCGCCGCCCTCGACGATGACGACTTCGTCGCCCGGTCGATCCAGAACAACCGGACCGGCCGCGACTTCCTGCAGGACGCCTTCCGGCGGCTGGATATGCCGTTCGTCCCCAGCGTGACCAATTTCATCATGGTCCTTCTCGCCATCCCCGGCGAGACGCTGTTTGACAAGATGCAGCGCCAGGGTGTGCTGGTCCGGCCGCTGCGCGGCTTCGGGGTCCCCGAGGCCGTCCGGATCACGGTGGGGCGGCCGGAGGAAAACGCGCGCTGCCTCGCCGTGTTCGAGGCCGCGATGAAGGAGCTGGGTTGCCTCGGAAAATGAAACGCCTCATTGTCGCCATCGATGGACCCTCCGGCTCGGGCAAGAGCACGCTGGGCAAGCGGCTGGCCCGCCGGCTCGGCTACCAGTACATCGACACCGGCGCCATGTACCGGGCGGTCGCTTGGCGGGCCCTCCAGGCGGGGATCGACCTGGACGATCCCGACTCGGTGGCGCGCATGGCCGGCGCCCTGCGGATCGAGCTGGAGCCGCGGCCCGACGGCGTGGGCGTCCGCGTGGACGGTCGGGACGTGACCGACGCGATCCGCACCCCCGAGGTGGCCCAGGGGGCGTCCAAGGTGTCGGCGATTCCGGCGGTGCGGCGGGTGCTGGTCCGAATCCAGCAGGAGCTGGGTCGGCGCGGCGGCATCGTCATGGATGGGCGCGATATCGGCACGGTGGTATTCAGCCATGCCGAGGTCAAGGTGTACCTCGATGCTTCGGAGGAGGAGCGGGCCCGCCGGCGCTGCGCCGAGGACGCCGCCCGCGGAGTGAGAACCGACATGGCCGCCACCCGGCAGGCGATCCGGGAGCGGGACCGGCGAGACAAGACCCGTGAGGATTCGCCGTTGCGGTGCGCCGACGACGCTTACTACCTGGACTCCACCGGTCTGACCATCGACGAGGTGCTGGACCGCATCGAGGCGCTGGTGGAGCAGCGGCGGGGGAACCCATGTTCACGGGATTGATCGAGGAAGTGGGCCGGGTGACGGCCGCGGGCGCCCATCAGCTGCAGCTCGCCGCGCCCGGCTGTGCGCCGCGGCTCCGCGTGGGCGACAGCCTGGCGGTCAGCGGCGTGTGCCTGACGGTGACGCGCACGCAGGGCGAGCGCGTTTGGGTGGATATCTCGACGGAGACGCTGTCCAAGACCAACCTGGGCCGGCTGGCGGCGGGGCAGGCAGTCAACCTGGAGACGGCGCTGACCCTGGAGCGGCCGCTGGGGGGCCACCTGCTCACGGGGCACGTGGACTGTGTGGGCCGCGTCCATGCGGTGGAAAAAGCCGCCGACTCCTGGATGCTGACGGTGGAGTACGGCGCCGGGTTCAGCCACCTGGTGGTGGCCCGCGGCGCCATCGCCGTGGACGGTGTCAGCCTCACCGTGGCGGAGCTGGCGGCGCGCGCCGTGCGCATCGCCCTGATCCCCCACACGATCCGGAACACCACCCTGGCCACCGCGGCGCCGGGGCAGGAAGTGAATCTCGAGTTCGACATCCTGGGCAAATATGTGGCCCGCTGGCTCGAGGTGACCGACGGCCGCCCCCCCGTTGAGCCGGACGGCTCCGGCGGCCTCACCATGGACCGACTGCGCGACCTGTTGTCCTGAGCGGGGCGGGAAGAATAAACAGTAAATAGTGAACGGTGAGGAGTGAAGAGATCGGAGATAGGAGTTGGGATCTCGCGCTCGTAATTCGTAATCGTGCTCGTAATCGTCATCGAGCCCAGGATCTCGTTCACCCCCGATCGATACTTGCCCGCCGTAGGCCGCGTCCGCCGGACGCGGCCCGCCACCTCGGCACGGTTGAGTGGTTCGCCCAAGGCTCAGCGTCTCATGGTGGCGAGGATCAATCGAAATCCCGCCACCTCCTGCCATGTGTAGCGGCGCCCGTCCGGCGGACGGGCGCTGCTTCGCCTGAGGCCGCGCCAGCGGCCGAGGCATGTAGCCCGGGCCGAGAGGCCCGGGTCGCCGGATTTTTTTTGAGAGACAGGGAAAGTCGCGCCAACGGCGGCGGGATCCACGCGCCGCGTTCGTGTTGGGTCTGGGAAGAACCTTTGCTGCGGGGCCGCTCGGGCCTTGCCTTCCCCCGCTCCTGTGGAGCTTTTTGCCCTCCCGCGCCCGTCGCCTTCCCGGATCTTTCGCTCCGGGGTCTACACCCCGCCGCCGCTGGCGCGGCGGGATCGTGCCGCGGGCCGCGTTCGGCGAAGGTGACAGACGGCGGTGACGCGAGTATTGCGCGATCGTGCCGTGACCGAGCTCGCGGCCAGAGGCCGTGAGGACTGAAATCGTACTGTCGCTGGCGCGGCGGGATCCGGCGTCGGACCGCGGATGGGTACCGGAGTCGTGTGACGCCGCACCGCGCTCCGCGTGCGGATCCGGAGCGGCGTCATGCCGTGCGAACAGTGAGCGGTAAACAGTGAAACGCAGGGGGTATGCTTGACGGCGCGCTTTGAAGCCTGACCAGTCTCCTCGAGCGCGCGCTCCGGTAGGATCCGGATCGCGCGGGACGCCTGCGCCACGCGCATGTCGTGGGGGGTGTCAGGACGGCAGCTTGGCCAGCAGGTCGCGGGCCATGGCGGCGAACTCGTTCTCCAGGGGGAGCAGCTCTTCGAGCAGTTCGCGGGCCCGGGCGAAGTTGCCGGTTTCGCGGTGCAAGTTCGCCAGGTTGTATACCACTTTCCAGAACAGGTTGTTGCGAGTGGTCAACGAGTTGAGCAGCGCGCTGGCCTTCTCAGTCTGGTTCAGCTGCATCAGCGTGAGCGCCTGACCGATGATGGCCCGGATGAAGAAGGGGTTCAGCGTGCAAGCCTTCTCGAAATTCTGGTACGCCTCGTCGGGCTGCTCCAGGTAGTAATAGAGCCGGCCCAGGTTGTAATACAGGTCGGCAAAGCCGGGGTTCTGCCCCAGGGCCAGGTTCAGAATGTGGACCTCGGCGCGCAGCAGATCGGCTTTTTCCGAGCCGATCCGCTCATCTTCCGGCGACTCGTTGCTGAACAGAATGGTCTCGGGAATGCTCTTGAAGTCGCGGTATGACTCCTCAAATTTCTCCAGCGCCTCCGCGGCGCGCCCCAAGTCCTTGTAGCAGAAGCCCATGCTGATCTTGGCGGGCACGAATTTCGGATTGCGAAGCAGGCACCGGCGGAAGTACTCCAGCGCCTCGGAGTGTTTCTTGAGGCGCTGGGCCTCCCGGCCCAGACGGAAATACACCTCCGGCAGGTCCACGCCATCCACCAGCAGGTTCTGGTAATGCTTCACCAGGAGCTGGCGAAACCAGGAGTTGCGGATGATGTCCCCCTCCGGGTCCTGGAAGGGCAGGGCCTGCACGTCAATCTCGATGGTCTTGTGGAACCGCTCGTCCACCCACTTCTGCACGGCGGCCTCGGAAACGTCGCTGTCATTTTTGGGTAACGGGTATTTGCGCAACAACGGGTGACCGGCGTCCATCCGCAGCTGCCGGGCTAGGAAGCCGAGGGGGATCTGGAAGCGGTTCCGCTGTTTGAGAAACGGGATCAGCTCCTCCAGGATCCGGAAGGCGTCTGCGTAGCGCTTAAGCACGATGTAGGCGGCCATCAGGTCCAATTGGGCTTCGGGGAAGGGGCGTTTGAATTCCAGGGCCCGCAGAAGCATCTTCTCGACTTCAGGGTACATACGCCGCCGGAACCGGGCGATGGCCAGCAGGTGATAGACCGTGGCATCGAAGGGAGGCAGCGCGATGGCGTCGTGCAGGATTTCTTCGGTGCGGTCCAGGCTGCCCAGATTCAGGCGGGCGATCCCCAGGCAGATCCGGATGCTGGGGAAGTTGGGTTCGCGGGTGAAGATCGCTTCGAACACCCGCACCGCTGCCGGGAAGTTACCGGAGTTGTTGAGAATGATCCCCTTGTAAAGCAGCAGGATGCTGTGGTCCGGGTATTCGGTCAGCCCCTGGTCCAGGATGTCCAGTGCTTGCTTGTGCAGTTGTTGTGAGGTATATTTGATGCCAAGGAGCTTGTAGCATTCTAGAATGAAACCTTTAGAGAGAGACGCGTAAGTGCCGTCGGCTTCGGAATCACGGGCGGCGGCTTCGCGGAAGGACGCGATGGCCTTGTGGTAGAGTCCTTTTCCGAATTCGCCGAGGGCTTCTTCGAATAACAGCGATTCCTTCATGAAACTGTAAAGTCTGTCACAAGATATTGATACTTTAAGTAAAATTGCAAACAGGGTCAAGAAAAAGATCGCGTCCGGCGGCTTAAATGGGTTCAGACGCCAGCAACCCACCCAGCAACATCGTGTACGTCTATCAGGAGATGCTCCTCACCCTGGTGGACGTGTTCCAGCACGTGGCCGAACAGGACAACATCCAGATCAACCTGGAGCGCATCTTCGACCTGATCCTGAGCTTCCGCGACTACACCGCCGTCTGGATCTACCACCAGCCGGACGAGTCCGGACCGGCTCAACTCATCGCCCACAAAGGTGTGGCCCGCGACACGGTGGATCCCGAGCAGAATGCCGAGCTGCGGGCGGCGGTGATGGACCATGTCTTCCGTACGGCCCAGCCCATCTCGCTCAAGCGCCTCGAGCCGTGCTTCGGTCCCGCGGCCAGGACTGTGATCCGAACCCACCTGGCGGTGCCGCTCCGGCTCCCCGGCCGGGTCTGGGGCGTGCTCAATGTGGCTGCCGGCAACCACCGGCGGGTGTCCCGGCACGAGATCCAGTTCTTCTCGGTCATCGCGGGGGTGATCTCCAGCCTGCTGAACTTGGAGCAGTGCCGGCAGCGACAGGCCGGGGACCTGAGCCGGATGTCCGGTCTCGGTCTCCAGAAAATGATGGAGAAGCTGGCCGACGGCGTCATGCTGATGACCGACGACTTCCACCTGACCCTGCTGAACCCGTCCGGGAAGGCCTTCCTCGGCGATCTGAGCGAGTTCGAGAAGGGCGCATTCTTTGACAAGTTCAGCGAGGTGCAGGGGACGATCTGTGACCGGCTGGGCCGGCAGGGGCAGGAACTGATGGAGATCGAGCTGCCGCTGGCCGATCCGTACGGCAAGGTGATCCGCCTCGTGGCCACGCCGCTGCACGACCCGGTGTCGGGCTTCCAGGGCGCCATCATCGTCGCCAAGGACATCACGGGCGAGAAGAAAATGGCCCGGCAGGCGCGTCTACAGACGCGGGTGTCCTCGGTGGGTTCGCTGATCGAGGGGATCTCCCATGAGCTGAACAACCCGCTGGCCGCCGTGTCCGGCTACATCCAGATGCTGGGCCGGAAACTGGCCGACGACGAGGGGGCGCGGGATATCCTGGGCAAGATCGACCGGGAGCTGACGCGGGCCATCGTCATCGTCAAGAACCTGGTGGCCTCGGCCGAGCGCCGCCCTCTGGAGAAGGTGCCGGTCCGGCTGAACGCTCTCCTCGAGCATCTGGCGGACGAGCTCCAGCCCATGATCCACAAGCTGGGCGTGACCCTGAACTTGAACATGGAGCCGGATCTGCCCGAGCTGTACCTTGAGCGCGAGAACATCGCCCAGGTGTTCCGCACCCTGATCGAGCTGGCCGCCCAGACCATGGCTCAGGATCACGGCGGCGGCATCCTCGACATCGCGATGCTCAAACGCCTGGAAATGGTCCAGGTCGTGATCACCGACGGCAGCCCCGGCGTTGAGCCGTCGAACATGCCGGAAGTCCGGGCGCTCGTCCAGGTTTCGGATCAGCCGCTTGAAGACGCCAGTGTCCGGCTCGCGTTCTGCTTCAACGTTATCCGCAACCACGGCGGCGTGATCTTCACCGAGGCTGAAACCGGCAAGGGCATCGGCTACGTGATCGAACTGCCTGTTTTTGCGGAAGAGTATTGGCGCACCGATTCCGGCCCGTGATCCCGGGCGTCTCCCCCTCCCCGCGCCTCAGAGGAACGTTTTCCGCTCCCGGGCCATCGCCTCCAGAGTCTGCTGGACCGCAGTCTGGACCACGGCGATCTTGAAGTCCCCCGCGATGCCCTTCAGACCGTCCTCGGCCTGGCGCGACGGCGTGGTCGACAGCAGTTCGATAAGACCGGTGACCATCTTCGGATTCAACCCCCCGATGGCGCGGCCCATGACGATGGTCGCCTTGCCCAGTTCCTGGCGGATGGCGTCCAGGATCATCTGGACGGCTCGCGTCTGCTTGGAGAAATCGAACTCGCCGGCGCCCTTCAGAACGCTGGCCTTGAACTCGTCCAGCACCTCCGGTTTGTAGAACTTCTCCAGCCGGATGGCGTCCGAGACGTGGGACGCTGTGGCGATCTGGAGCACGAGCTGCAGCCCGCCCATGGTGTCGTAGTTGAGGTAGCAGCGGACTGCCTCCTGCGTCAGGGCGGGAAAGACGTCCGGATGGATGTAGGCGAGCATCATGTCGAGGATGTCCCGCACCGGGTAATCCGCCGGCTTCTGCAGCCGGCCCAGCAGGTAAATCAGGTTGCGTTTGTAGTACCAGCGGGTCAGCTGCTGGCTCTGGAGCTCGGCGATGATCTGATAGAAGATCTCCGGCTCGTAGACCGTCAGGAACTGCAGCAGGCGCTTGCGCCCCTCGGCGTCCTGCTCCTGCACCAGGCTGCCCAGCAGATTGGTGGGACGGGTCTCGAAAATGTTGGAGAACAGGGGCTTCAGGATCTTCTTCCGCTCCGGATCGCGGAGGTACTCGTCGAGGAACGAGGTGTCGATGGAACTCAGCGTGAGCACGCTGGCAACCTCCCGCTCCAAGAACTGATCCTTGCGCTGATCCACCGTCTGGGCCACGAACCCGAGAATCTCGTTGGCCGCCTCGATATGCCGCCGGTTGAGCAACAGGCGGGCCTTTTCGATCAAGGCGATGAGCCGTTCCTTGAGGGTCTGGTCGTGGATAATGTTGATGAAGGTCTTCTGGATCTCCTCCATCAACTCGTGCACCCGGGTGCGGCGGACGTCCGGGGCCAGCGCGGGGTCGTCGATGACCGGGGTCAGCTTGTCCATGAGGAGGGTGAACCGTTCGCCGGTGATCTGGATCCACTCGCCCTCCGTGACCTGGGTGGTGTCGTCCACGTGGAACTGGACCTCGTATTCCGGCATGGCCTTCTGAGTTTCCGCCTCGAGCGATTTGAGGAACTGGCGCTTGATGTTGGGTAGCTCTTCCTTGAAAATGTCCCGCTCCTCCGCCGGGCAGAGGCGGTACAGCTCGTTGATAAACGGCCGGATGAATTTGTCCAGCTGGAACAGGCGCAGGGAGCAGAATGAATCCGCTTGGTAGATCCGCAGGACGGTGGTGCCGAGGCACTGGTAGATGGGGATGCCCGATTTTTTGTTCTGGCCGACGGCCCAGTGGTTGCAGAGCTTGGCCACCTGGGCCGGGTCCAGGAGGCCCTTCCCCTCGGTGCGCAGGATGAGCTGTAGGGTGTCCTGGGCGTTGGCCGGGGTGATCTCGTCACTCAGGTACTTGAAGAACGAGGTTACCAGCTGGTTCAAATCGGTTTGGAACGCGGAGTCTCCCATCTCATCTCCCGCTTCGCCCGTTCCGCCGAACCCGGCATCCTCGGGCAAAAGTCCGTGGGGGTAGCAATTGTGGTGCGATGGTAGCACAGATGTTTTTTCTTTGCAACGCGGGGCCGTTTTGGTAATTTGGAAAGGTATTTCCATCAACGTCCCGCGGCGGAAGCTCGGATGACTCTGACGTCGGATGAGTTCAGCTGGAAGATTCTGGCCGTGAGCCTGTTCTGGGCCGTGCTCCTGTTTCCGGGGGTGCTCATCGGCCCGGTCCGGGTGTTCCTCGGCTCATTCCCCGTGCTCATCGACCCGAGCTACGTGCTGGTGATCCTCGGAGGCATCCTGTTCGGTATCTGGGGCGGCGTCGTCAGCCCGTTCATCGCCGTCACGGCGGCCTACCTCATCCGGCCGGGGGAGCACTCGGCCGCGCTGTACCTGGCCTCGCTGGCGGTGCACATGATCAACGGCACGGTGGTGCCGATCGTTCGGGACCGCTGCTTCGCCCGGATGCGCCGCCTGGACGTGCGGGCGCTGCTGGCGTACGGCGCCGCCGGCCTGCTGCTGGTGCCCCTGGTGAACGGGCTGTTCTACGCGGTGTTCCGGCGGGTGTACTTCCTGCAGTGGGTGGAGGCGCCAGGGTGGGAACTGCTGCTGTCCACCAGTCTCTACTTCGCCATCCTGCTCGTGTTTCCGGGCGAGCTCATCTTCCAGTTCATCCCGCCCGAGGCGCGTCGCATGGGCGTCCTGATCGAGAACCGTTGGGGCCTCTGGAGCCGCCGGACGCTGGTTTTCCAGAGCAACTGGCTTGTCGTGGGGGCGCTGGTGCTGTGCCTGCTGCCGCTGCCGGTCCACGCGGTGCTGGCGTACCAGGCGTGGTTCCAGCACCGTGAAGCGGCGCGCACCCAGTGGATCCGCAACCGGACCTACTGGAACAAGGTGCACGGCATGAAGATCCAGGCGCAGCTCGACGAGCTGCGCCAGGTTCAGCGGCTCTGCGCCTGGCGGATCCGGATGATCCCGGAGAACCGGGATGCGATCGACGAGCTGCTGCTCCTGGTCCTTAAGTCCCACGACGGGATCCGGAATCTGGAATTCGTCTCCCGCGACGACGCCGATTTCCGCAGCCGGACCGCCTTCTATGTGGGTTCGGAGCAGGGGCTGGACGGTTGGGCACGGGATGCGTTCGGAGTGACCCGGCTGTTCACGGATTCGGCGGAGCCGTGGTTCACCATGGGGGAGCGGATTTTCCTGGCCGACGGCCGGGAGGCCGGCTGGCTCATGCTCCGGTGCGGCGCCCGACCCGTCGTCGAGGAGTTCGTCCGGAACCAGGCGCTGCTGCCCGAGCGGGGGCGGGTGTTGCTGGCGGACCGGAACGGCCGGGTGATCTGGGGGGACACCACCCTGTCACGGCTGCCGCTGGACGCGCCGGACCGCTTCCATCAGACGCATCGGGGCCGCGGATTTTTCCTCGACGCGTACCCCGTCCTCGACGGCCACTGGAACGTCATCTACCTCGAGGAGTACGATTTTCTGCCCGGCATGCGCGAGCATCTGGCGGAACATGCCGGGTGGGCCATCTGCATCCACGTGTCCACGTTCCTGTTCCTGCTGGGCATCACGGTGCTGACCCGGGCGCTGGGAAAGGGGATCGAAAACCCGGCCGACCTGGAAGACACCGCGTCGGGGGATACAACCGGCGAGTGACCCGTCCGTCAGCGGACACGCCCGCGCGGCTGGCCGGTTCCAATCGGCGGGCAACTGTATTACAATTGAGCGGATTCGGGTACGGGAGGACGTCAGCCGGTGACTCTGGACCGCATCGAAGAAGCCATCGAGGACATCCGCGCCGGGCGGATGGTCATCGTCATCGACGACGAGGACCGGGAGAACGAGGGCGACCTGACCCTGGCCGCGGAACGGGTGACCCCCGAAGCCGTCAATTTCATGGCCATGCACGGCCGCGGACTCATCTGCCTGCCGCTCACCGTCGAGCGCCTGGAGGAGTTGCAGATTCCGCTCATGGTCACGGAGAACACGTCGAACTTCGGGACGGCGTTCACCGTGTCCATCGAGGCCAAACGCCAGGTGACCACCGGCATCTCCGCCGCCGACCGGGCCACCACCATCCGCGCCGCCATCGATCCCGCCACGCGGCCGTGCGACCTGGCCCGGCCGGGCCACGTGTTCCCCTTGCGGGCCCGCCCGGGCGGAGTGCTGGAGCGCGCCGGCCAGACCGAGGCGGCCGTGGACCTGGCCCGGATCGCCGGACTCTACCCGGCCGGTGTGATCTGCGAGATCATGAACCCGGACGGGACCATGGCCCGCCTGCCCCAACTGCGCGAGTTCGCTGCGCGCTTTCAGCTCAGGATCGTCAGCATCGCCGACCTGATCCAGTACCGGCTCCGCACGGAGCAGTTTGTCACCGAGGTCGAAAGCGCCGAGCTGGACACCGAATTCGGCCGCTTCACCGCCCGGGTGTTCCAGAACCGCCTGAACCACCGCCAGCACCTGGCCATGGTCATGGGGGACGTCCGGGGCGGCGAGCCGGTCCATGTGCGGGTCCATGCCGAGTCGGTCCCGGGCGACGTGTTCCTGTCGCGCCACAACCCGTCCGGCGCCTACCTGCGCAAATGCCTGCAGTTCATCCAGGCCCGGGGGCGGGGCGTGGTGCTCTACCTGCGGGTGGGGCAGGATGAGCCGCGCCTGCTGCAGGAGATCCGCGCCTGCCGCGTCGGCGCGCACGGCCCCGGCTACTCCTACGGCGCGGAGCTGTACCAGCAGGACGACCAGAAGAGTTATGGCATCGGGGCCCAGATCCTCAGCTCGCTGGGACTGGATCGCATCATCCTCCTCACCAGCCATCCGCGCCGGTTCACGGCGCTGCACGGCTACGGCCTGGAAATCGTGGCGCAGGCGGACGTGGACCAGCTCGACCCGGCGGCGGAGGACCCCCGCCTGCGATCCTGACGGCCCGCGCTGCGGTTGCGCCGCTGCCCCGTCCGGCGATCGGTGGGATATCCCCTGAAGAAAACAGCATTTCCCTTGCGTCGTGACCAGTTTTTCCGCTTATAATGAGGGCACCGCTACCGAGAGGGCGTGCATGAAGAACCTGAGTGCCATCATCCTGGGCGGCGGCCAAGGCGCCCGGTTGTACCCGCTGACCAAGGACCGCTCCAAGCCCGCCGTCCCTCTGGCCGGCAAGTACCGCCTCATCGACATCCCCATCAGCAACTGCCTCAACTCGGACATCCGGCGGATCTTTGTTCTGACCCAGTTCAATTCCGAGTCGCTCAACCGGCACATCGCCCAGACCTACCATTTCGACATGTTCACCGACGGCTTCGTGGACATCCTGGCCGCCGAGCAGACCCACGAGTCGCGCGACTGGTTCCAGGGGACGGCCGATGCCGTGCGCAAGTGCTTCCGGCATTTTGACACGGGCCACACCAGCCACCTCCTCATCCTCTCGGGGGACCAGCTCTACCGCATGGACTACCGCGACTTTTTCCGCTTCCACCAGGAGAAGGGCGCCGACGTCACCGTGGCCATGATCCCCGTGCCCGAGGCGGACGTGCCCGGCTTCGGCATCATGAAGGTGGACCGGAACACCCGCATCGTGGACTTCGTCGAGAAGCCGCCTCTGGATCGGGCGGCGCCGCTGCGCCTCACGGCGGAGGAGATCGCGGCGATCCCCGAGAAGTACCACGCGGTGCTCAACGCCAAACCGTACCTGGCTTCCATGGGCATCTACCTGTTCAACACCGACGTGCTGGCCGAGCTGCTCCGCATCGAGCGGTTCAACGACTTCGGCAAAGACATCATCCCCCACGCCATCAAGAACCTGAACGTCTACGGTTATCCCTTCGACGGCTACTGGTCCGACATCGGGACCATCAAATCGTTCTACCAGGCCAACCTGGAGCTGACGAAGGCCAACCCGGAGTTCGAGATCTATGACGCCGCCTACCCCGTCTACACGCACGCCCGCTTCCTGCCGTCTTCGAAAATCTTCCGCTGCCAGATCCACAGCTCCATCGTCTCGGAAGGGTGCGTGCTGAGCGGAGCGCTGGTCTGGAATTCCATCCTGGGCATCCGCTCGCGGGTGGGGAGCGGCACCGAGATCCGGGACTCCATGATCATGGGCGCCGACTATCTCGAAGACACGGCCATGCTCAACGAAAACCGCCGTCTGGGCCGGCCCGACATCGGCATCGGCAATTACTGCACCATCCGCCGGGCCATCCTGGACAAGAACGTCCGCATCGGCAACAACGTCCAGATCCTCAACAAGGACAACGCGCAGAACTTCGAGACCGACCAGTATGTGGTGTGCGACGGGATCGTGATCATCCCGAAGAACACCATGTTGCCGGACAACACCGTGATCTGAGCCGCCGGCGCGGACGCCGGCTGCTATCAAAGACCTCCGCGGCAAACAGATGCCGTGATCTTTAACAAGGAGATGTCCATGGATCCACGAGAGAAGAGCGGCAGCCAGCGCAACTGGCTCGAGAACATCCTGCTGAAAATTCCCGGCTTCAAAGGTTACCTGGAGAAGGAATACCGCCGGGAAACCGACCACCTGCTGCGGCAGTTTATCAGCCAGCGGCTGATGGAGGGGAAAAAAAGCCTCCGCAAGGCGACCCGGGCGGTGACCGATGCCGGCAAGGTCAAGCTACTGGGCGGGGTGACGCCGGTGAGCAATCTGCTGGACCAGGTGGAAAGCAAGATCCGCTACGCCAGCCACGGTTACAGCGGCTTCTTCGACGCCGTCAAGGTCCGGGAGGCCGAACTGGACCAGCTCTACGCCTTCGACCAGGCGGCCCTCCAGGACGTGGAAGAACTGGTGGCCGAGCTGGCCACGCTGCGCGGCCTGGCCAAGGACGCCGACGCATTTCAAGCGGCGCTGGACGGCTGCCGAGACCGGCTCGAAGCGTTGGACAGCCGGTGGAACGACCGCGAGAATTCCATTCGCGGCCTGGCCGGTGAGTGACCGAATCCGAACCGTAGAGGGATATCCACATGGCGCTTGAAATCATTCAGTATTTCGACAACACCGGCAAGGAGTTCGTCCACCGCTGGCCCGAGAGCGGCGGCTCGGCCGACATCAAGCTGGGCGCCCAGCTCATTGTGCAGGAGAACCAAGCCGCCGTCTTCTTCCGCGACGGCAAGGCGCTGGACACCTTCCTCACCGGGCGCCACACCCTGACCACCCAGAACATCCCGCTGCTCGGCGGGCTCATCGGCAAGCCGTTTGGCGGGACCTCGCCGTTCCGCGCCCAGGTCTACTTCGTCAGCCTGCAGACCTTCCTCGATTTCAAGTGGGGGACGAAGGAGCCCATCGTGTTCCGTGACAAGGAACTGGCCATGGTCCGGCTGCGCGCCTTCGGCAAATACTCGTGCAAGGTGCGCGACCCGCGGGTGTTCGTGGCCGAGGTGGTGGGGACGCGGGGTGTGGTCACCACCGAGGGGATCGAGGATTACTTCCGCGACTTCATCGTCGCCCGCCTCAACGACGTCCTGGGCGAGAACCTCGAAAGCATCTTCGACTTGCCGAGCATCTATGACGAACTGGGCGTCGCCTGCAAGTCGCGCATCACCGACGATTTCAGCAAGTACGGCATCGAGCTGGTGGACTTCTTCATCACCGCCATCACGCCGCCCGAAGAAGTGCAGAAGATGATCGACGAGCGGGCCGGCATGGGCGCGGTGGGCGACATGGGCCGCTTCATGCAGTTCAAGGCCGCCAAGGCGATGGAAAAGGCCGCCGAGCAGGGCGGCGGTGAAGGTGGCGCCGGCGCCGGCATGGGCCTCGGCATGGGCGCCGGGTTCGGCATGATGATGCCCGGGATGATCTCTCAGGCGATGGCCGCCGGGCAGGCGGCAGGCGCCGCCCAAGGCGCTGCGGCGGCTGTGTGCCCGCACTGCAAGGCAGCGGCTGTGGCGCCGGGGGCGAAGTTCTGTTCCGCCTGCGGCCAGTCGGTCAGCCTGAATCCGTGCCCCAAGTGCAAGGCGGACAACCCGCCGGGCGGCAAGTTCTGCTCGGCATGCGGCGCGCCCCTGGCCGCCGCGCCGGTCAAATGCGCCTGCGGCTTCGAAAACCCGGGCGGGGCGAAGTTCTGCTCCGGCTGCGGCAAGCCGCTGGCCTGATCCGCCCGACGGAACCGGGCTGTGAACATCGAGGCCGCCCCCGGAGGCGGCCTCGAATTTTTTCCGTGCGCGCTTCGGTCCGCCGATTGGTATAATAATCGGCCATTGACGTGCGGAGAGGAACATCATGAGCGCGCAGAACCTGTACGATATCCTGGAAGAGCGGGGCTTCATCTACCAGTGCACCGACGAGCCGGCCCTGCGGGAGCTGTTCGGACAGGGGCGCTCCGTCACCGGCTACATCGGCTTTGACCCCACCGCGGACAGCCTCCATGTGGGCAGTCTGGTGCCCATCATGGCCCTGGTGCACATGCAGCGCGCCGGACACCGCCCCATCGTTCTCATCGGCGCCGGCACGTGCATGGTGGGTGACCCGAGCGGCAAGTGCGAGCTGCGCCAGATGATGACGCTGGAGCGGATCCGCGCCAACGGCGACGCCATGCAGCGGCAGCTGGCCCATTTCATCTCGTTTGACGCGGGCCGGGCATGTATGCTGAACAATGCCGACTGGCTGCTTCCGCTCAACTACATCGAATTCCTGCGCGACGTCGGCCGCCACTTCAGCGTGAACCGGATGCTTACCGCCGAGTCGTACCGGATCCGGCTCGAAACGGGCCTCACCTTCCTCGAGTTCAACTACCAGCTCCTGCAGGCGTACGACTTCTACGTGCTCATGCGCGACCACGACTGCCTCGTCCAGATGGGCGGGCAGGATCAGTGGGGGAACATTGTGGCCGGGACCGACCTGTGCCGGCGGATGCTCAACCGGCAGGCGTACGGCCTGACGTTCCCGCTGCTCATGAACGCCAGCGGCGAGAAGTTCGGCAAGACCGTCGCCGGCGCCGTGTGGCTGGCGGAGGCGCGGACCCCGGTGTTCGATTTCTACCAGTTTTGGCGCAACACCGAGGACGCCGATGTGACGCGCTTTCTCGGCCTGTTCACGCTGCTGCCCATGGACGAGGTGCGGCGCCTCGGGGCGCTGCAGCCGCCGCTGCTGAACCGGGCCAAGGAGATTCTCGCCTACGAGGCGACCGCGCTGGCCCACGGGCCGGAGAAGGCCCGTCAGGCCTACCTGTCGGCGGTGGGCCAGTTCGGCTCGGCCGACCCGGAGGGGTGCGTGGCCACCTCGTCGTCTGTCGCCGGCATTCGGGTCGAGGCCGCCGACATCATCCCGTCAACGACGCTGCCCCGGCAGCGTTTCATCGACGGTCTGGACATCGTCCAGGCGCTCGTCGAGACCGGGCTCGTGCCGTCCAAGGGCGAGGCCCGCCGCCTCGTCAGCCAAGGGGGGGTGACCGTCAACGACCGGAAGGTGGAGAGCGCCGCCCGTCGCCTCGGCGAGGCGGACCTGACGGACGGCGCCGTCGTCATCAAGCTGGGCAAAAAGCGCTTTCACCGCCTCGTTGCGGAGTAGGCGGCAGCCGGAGCCGGGGCGCGCGACAGCGCCCGATCAATCCAGCAACAGCCTGCCATTGTCCATCAGGAGCCGGCCGTCCAGCTCCACGGTGGGCGACTGGATGATGCCGTCCAGATGGATGGGGACGTTGACCATGCCGCCCATGGAGACGTTGTTGCCGAAGGCGATGTGGATCGTGCCCATCACCTTCTCATCTTCCAGGATGTTGCCGATGATCCGTGCGGCGTCGTTGGTGCCCACGCCGAACTCGGCGACGGTGTAGGCATCGGGACCCACGGCGCGGAGCAGTCCGTCGAGCTTGCGTGCGGCCTCGCGACCGGTGATGGTGGTGGCGATACCACCATTCACGGCGATCTGGATGGTCTCGCCCATGGCCAGCAGGTTGCCCACGCCGGCCATGGAGCCGTCCACCACCACGACGCCCGCGGCGGTCCCTTCGAGCGGGCGCATGTACGACTCGCCCGACGGCAGATTGCCGAAGGCGCCCGGCTGGTGGATGAGTCCGGTGGAGGAGATCGCGTTCACCCCCTCGATGGAAAACGACAGGTCAGTTCCCGCGGCGGTGGTTACGCGCACCCGGTGGCCGTCGTTGAGCAGCCGGGTGACCCGCTCGGTTCGCTCGGCGATGGCGTAGTAGTCGGCGGCCAGGCACCGGATCATGGTCTCTTCCAGAATGCCCGGCATGGTGGCCACCCGCGCTCCGGCGCGACACGCCTCGCGGCGGGCATCGGTGTGGGTGAGCGACTTGCTGGTGGCGGCCACCACGGCCGGGAAGCCCTTCATCAGTTCGGCCAGCGCCGGCGGCGGCTCCTGGCCGTTGCGTTCCATGGCCGGCATCTCGGTGTACACGGCGTAGGCGCCGATCTTTCGGGCGGCCGTGAGCAGGGCCATCCCGATGCGGTGGCACGTGGGGTCGGTCAGGATCAGCACGCGTTCGTCCGGATTCAGCAGCAGGCAGTCCCGCAGGGCGATGAGGGCGGATCGGCTCAGTCCGGTTCTGGGGGCCATGGTTCCTCCAAGTGAGAATGTCGGGGCGACGGGGCGGCCGGCGCAGGCGACCGGGCGTCAGTCGAAATCGAAGGGTTTCGGCGGCGGGGTGTCATCCCCTTCGGTCTGCTTCTGCGCCTCGCGGAATTTTTTCTCGAGCATGTCCTTGCGCTTCTTTTCCTGCTCGAAGGCCTGCTCGAAGAGGTTCTCCTTGCGGCGGTCCCAGTCCCGGGCGTTTGCCATCGCCGAGTCGAACGATTCAACCTCCCGCTTTTCGTGCTTTTTCGACAGCAGCACCTCGCCCGTCTCGCGGTCCACGGTGAGGCGGGACTGGCAGTGCGGGCACTGCACCTCGATGGTGTGATCGGGCGGCTGGCTCATGGGTTGCTCCCGGGATAGGTTTTGGCGCCGTCTGGACCGCTATTATATAATGGCACATTGGATGACTCAAGCCAACGGGGGCGTCCGCATGAATGCCGTAGATCTCAGCCGTCTGATGCGCTGCCGCCGCAGTGTGCGCGGGTACGACACCCGGCCCGTGGAGCCGGAGAAAGTGGCGTTGCTGCTCAAGGCCGCTCAGTGGGCGCCGTCATCGTGCAACCTGCAGCCGTGGCACGTCGTGGCCGTGGACCGGTCGGAGCTGATCGGGGAGCTGGCCACCGCCGCGCCGGTGGGCACACGCGTCAACAAGTGGATGGACACCGCGCCGCTGGTGCTGGTGCTGTGCGCCCGGCCGCACCCGCTGATCCACCAGGCGGCGGGGTGGATCGATCGCGACTGCCATCGTCTTGACATCGGCATCGTGGGCGAGCACATCTGCCTCATGGCCACCGCCTTGGGCCTGGGCAGCTGCTGGATCGGCTGGTTCTCCGAGGGTCGGGTGCGAGAGTTGCTGGCGGTGCCCGCCAGCCACCAGATCCTGGCTCTCATCGTCATCGGCTACCCCGCGGGTGGCGTCCGGATGGACGAGCCGGTGGAGGTGGAGCGCCGGCGCAAGCCCCTGGCCGAGATTGCGTCGGTGAACCAATTTGGAGATCCCTACCATGAACCTGAAACCGATTAGATTACTGGCCTGGGGACTGGCCGTGCTGGCTGCCGCTGTCCCCGCCGCGGCCGCCGACAAGGCGGGCCTGACCTTCCGTCTGGAGACCAGAGCCGGTGGCGCCGGCGTCGAGACCCGCGACACGAGCCGGATCTATTGGTTTGACGGGCGATGGAAGGAGGAGGCCGAGACCGCCGCGGTCATCATCGATTTGCGGGACGACCGGCTGGTGCTGATGGATCGCGAAGGGCAGACCTGGTGCGGCGGTCCGGTGGACGCCATGCTGGCGGAAATGGAGCGCGAAATCACCCGGCTGGCGGCGCGGGTCCGGGACACGTACGGCCCGCAGCCGGAGCCGCCCGTCTCCGCAGCCCCGGCGCCGCCGGCACGGCTGGAGGAGGTGGGGCGCGAGCGGGTAGGGGGGCGCCCGGCCCGTCACTTTAAGCTCTGGCTCGGCGACAGCCTGGAGGGCGAATATTGGCTCGACGAGGCGATCCGTCCGGGGGACTACTTTCCTGCCGAAAGGCTCCGGCAAGTGGTGGCGCGCTTCCACGCGGTGACGGCCATCTTCGAGCGGGAGCTCCGGAGCGCGGCGCACAACGCGCGCGAGCAGGCGATCCAGGAGGCGCTGGGTACGCTGTTTCTGCAGGGGCTGGAGCTTCAGTCGGTGGATTACCGCGCCGGCCGGACGATGAGTGGAAAGAAGGTGACCGAGGTCAGCGAGTGGGCGGGAGATGCCGCGGCCTTCCAGGTTCCGGCTGACTACCGCCGGATCTCCTACCGCGAGTTCCTCGACGCGTCCCTCCCGTCGGGCAAGGAGGTGCTGGAAAACAGTCGGTGAGTTGGTGGGCAGTGAACAGTGAACGGTGAACAGAGATAGGAGATAGGAAATCAGGGGAGCAAGGTGAGTCGAGGTCGTGAGACGTACTCGTAATCGTCATCGTAATTCGTAATCGTGATCGTCATCGAGGCTCAAGCCTCAAGCCCCGAGCCCCGAGCCCCGATTACGATTACGGATTGCAAGTATGGACGCGAATGGTGCCGGGGTGGGTGGAGATGACGGAGACGGGAGAAAAAATGGCGGAGGAGGTGGGATTCGAACCCACGTGCCCCGGTTTTGCCGGGGCAAGTCGATTTCGAGTCGACCCCGTTACGACCACTTCGGTACTCCTCCGCGGATGGGGACCATCCAAAGACCGACCGCCCGAAAGCGGGACGCCGAGTATAGCAAACCCCGCTCCGGACGTCCACCCCAAAGGTGGCCCCAGTCGGTCGGAGCTCCACGGCGCGCGCGGGAGGTGAATCCATGCAGCGGGTGAGTTTCCGGATCGTCGCCGACTGCGGCATGCCCCTCCAGGAGCAGATCAAGAACCAGATCATCTCGTCGCTCTACACCGGCAAGATCCAGGAGGGCGATCCGCTGCCGTCGGTGCGGGAGCTGGCGGAGCTGGCCGCGGTCAATCCCAAGACCATCCTGAAGATCTACCGCGCCCTGCAGGTCGAGGGCTACGTCCAGATGGTGCGCAGCAAGGGGGTCTTCGTCCGCAAGCTCGCCGGGGAGGATTTCACCCAGCGCCGCCGCGGGGCGATCTTGAACCTCATCAAGACGACGCTGGAGAAATCCCACCTGCTCGGCGTGCCCCACGAGCAGTTCGCCCACCTGCTGCTGCGCTACACCACCGGCGTCGGGCTCCATCCGCTGCGCTGCGCCGTGGTGGACGACGCCGAGGAGATCGAGGTGTTCACCGCCGAGCTTCAGCGCCGGCTGGACATCGTCATCCATCCGGTGCTCCTCGAGAATCTGGAACGGGAGCTGGCGCCCGCCAACGCCGCCATCCGCGCCGTGCCGTATGTGCTTACCACCTCCTGGCACATCGCCGCGGTGCGCCCTTTGGCCGCCGCGCTGGGGAAGCGGCTGCTGGAGATCAAGATCAACCCCGGCGTCTTCGGCGAGATCGCCCAGGTGATGCGTGAGCGGAACGTGGGCGTGGTGGTCCGCGATATGCGCACCCTCCACACCTCGTTCGACGTCTTCGCCAACATCTTCCGGCCGGCCACCGACAAGCAGTTCCTCATCGCTCCGGCCGACAACGCCGCGCTGCTGGAGCGGATCGCCCGCGAGTCGGACATCGTGTTCACGTCGCCGCTGTGCTGGGAGGCGGTGCGCCGCATCATCCCCACCGGCGTGGAACTCCGCACCTTCCAGGACTTCATCTCCGGCGAGTTCATTGAGACGCTGCGCGTCCTCCAGCTCTTCGAGGACGCCGTGTCGGGGGACGCGTCATGATCGGGCGGGACGCCGGAGGCGACACCGGCGATCCGGGACGGGCTCCGGTCGTCGACTGGCGGGCCGCACCGAAGGCGGAAACCCACGTCCACCTCGAGGGGAGCGTGGACGCGTCGCTGTTGCAGGTGCTCCACCGCCGTCATGGCCTTCCGTGGGCGGAGCGCCCGCCGGAATCGATCTGCGCGGAGCTGGCCTTCAGCGATTTTCACGGGTTCCTCGACGCCTACAAGGCCGTCATTCAAGCGATCCACAGTGAGGACGACTTCCGCGACATCACCGCCGCGTTTTTCGGCCGGCTGCAGCGCGACGGGGTGGTCCATTGCGAATTTTTCCACACGCCCGCCGCGTGCATGAAGTACGGTCTGGATCCCGACCGGGCGCTGGCGGCCATCCTGGAGACCGCCGCCGACGAGGGGCGGGCGCGGGGGATCAGCTGGGGCGTGGTGCTGGACAACGTGCGGCAGTTCCCCGAGGAATACTTCCATCGCACGCTGGAACTGGCGTGCCGCCACCAGAGCCGGGGTGTCGTCGGCATCGGCGTGGGCGGCGACGAGACCGCAGCGCCGCTTGAGCCGCTGACGCCGGCATTTCAGGCGGCGCGGGAACGCGGTCTCCGCATCTCCTTGCACACGGGCGAGACCGGCTCGGCCGAGAGCATGCTGCGGGATCTGCAGGCGGCCCGGCCACACCGGATCGGCCACGGCCTGCCCGCCGGGCGGTCGGAGCGCGTGGCCGAACTGGTGACGGCGCTCGGCGCGGTGATCGACGTCTGCCCCACGAGCAACCGGGCCACGGGAGTGGTCCCGGACCTGGCGGCGCACCCGCTCCGGATGATGTACGCGTGGGGCGTGCCGCTGACCGTGGCCACCGACGACCCGGCCCTGTTTCAAACGGATCTGGTGCGGGAATACGAACTGGTGGCGGAGTTGATTCCGGATGCCAATCTGGCCGAGCGCCTGGCCGGGTGGCAGACGGCCAATCCCCTTCTGCCGGAGCGCGCGCAGCGACAGTTCGCGGAATTCTTCAATCTGGACTCTCGTTCGCGCGGGGGGCGCGGGGTCAAGCCAGTCCGATGAACCGGACCTGATCCATGCGCGGTTGACCAGGGATCCGTCGGCGGAACAACGGACTGCATCAAGCAGAAATCCTGCGAAACCGAGTTGGATGGAGAAAGGATGCGGTCGCCAGGGAGACGGACTGATCCAGGTCGACCCGGCGCCATGGAGAGAATAACAGCGTCCGCCGCAGACAATCAGCACACGAGCTGCGATTCGCGCTTTTTCCGGCGGCGCGGGTTGAGTGCGCGGAGCCCGAACTTCTCGTATTTGTAGTTGAATATCCGGTAGGTGACTCGAAGGGAGCGGGCGGCGCGCAGCTTCACCCAGTTAGTCCGATCGAGGGCGTCGAGCATGAGGAGTTTTTCGAACTCCTTGACCCGTTCGTGGAAAGTAAGGTCTGTTTTTTCAACGAGTTGGTTCATTCGATCTCGCACGAATCCTCCCGCGGCGGCGCTGTCAACACTCGATCAGCACCATGGTGATGTCGTCCGCGTGGGACGGGTGCCGTTGGACGACGGGCTGACTGAGCACGTCCAGTAAATCCGGCTGATTACTATACGCAAGCGCTTGCATCTGGTTTCGGAATTCGGCGAAGGCGGCGCCGTCCTCGTCCAGGTCTGTGAGGCCGTCGGTGTAGAGCAAGATGCGATCGCCGGTCTGAATGGAGATCTCGTTGTCGACATAAGCGGCGTCGTGGAATAGGCCGATGGCCGGACCGGTGATGTCTGACTCCAGAAACCGCTGCTCGGCGGTGCGCAGGAAGAGGGGGAATGGGTGACCGGCGCTGGCGAAGGTCAGGCGCAGCGGCTCGGGCTGGAAAATACCGTAGAAGGCGGTGAAAAATGTCCGCCCCTTCAGGATCGGGATGAACGACCGATTGATGATCTCCAGCAGGGTGGACGGATTTCCGCAGGCGGGCGCGGCGGTGGTGAACGCCATCTTGAGCATCGCCATCATCATGGCGGAGCTGACGCCGTGCCCGGCGGCGTCGGCGATGATGACGCCGAGTGCGCCGCCCGACAGAAGCTGGTAGTCGTAGTAGTCGCCGCCCACGTTGCCGCCGGGGATGTAGCGGGCGCTGATCCGGAAGCGGTCGGTGGCCATCGTGGTGGCGGGGAGAAGGTTGATCTGGAGGGAGCGGGCCATCTCCGTGTCATACTGGATTCGCTTGCGGAACGCATACTGGTCCAGCGCTTTGCGCACCAGCAGGAGAAGCTCCTCGGGATCGAACGGCTTGGTGATGTAGTGGAACGCCCCCATCTTGAGCGCCTCGACAGCCACCTTCTCGGAGCCGTGGGCGGTGAGCATGATCACCTGGATGTCCGGGTCCGCGGCCAGGGCGCGACGTTGCACCTCAACGCCGTTGATCTCGGGCATCCGCAAGTCGGTGATGAGCACGCGGCAGCCTTTTTCCGCCAGGAAGGCCAGCCCCTCTTTCGGATCGGTGAATGTGGCGATGCTGGTGTAATGTTTCTCGAGGATCGCCTTGATCGTGTAGAGCACGGGAAACTCGTCGTCGATGACCAGCAAATCGGCACGTTTCATCGCGAATTGACCCCCTTGGCCTCCAGGACGGGAAAGCGGACCTCGAACACAGCGCCGGCGCCGTCGGCGCTCGACCCGACGGCGATGGCGCCATCGTGTTCCTCCACAATGCTCCGGGCGATGGCCAGACCCAGTCCGGTGCCGGACTCCTTGTTGGAGAAGAAGGGTTCGAAGATCTTCTCCCGCAACTCGGCGGGGATGCCCGGGCCGGTGTCGGTGACGCGGATGCCGGCCGCCTCGAAGGCGCCGGCCGCGTCGTCAAGGAACGACTCCACCAGCACCCGGCCGCCGGGCGGCGTGGCGTCCAGGGCGTTCTGGAGCAGGTTGATGAGCACCTGCTTGACCTTCTCGAAGTCGGCCGTCAGTCGGATCGCTTCACGGCCCGGCCGGAATTCCAGGTTGACGCGGCGCTTGCGGCTCTCCTCCGCATAGAGGTCCACCGCGTCCTGGATGCACGCGTTGAGGTCCATCAGATCCTTGGCGAGCTCCATGGGCCGGGCGAAACGCACCAGCTCCGAGACCACGTTCTGCAGGCGGTTCACCTCGGCATTGAGCACCTTCATGTGCTGGGCGCGCGGGTCGCCGCCGTCGAAGCTGTCGCTCACCAGTTGGCCGAGGCCCTTGATGGCGACCAGGGGATTGCGGATCTCGTGGGCGATGTTGGCGGCCATCTGCCCGATCAGGGCCAGCCGCTTCTGGTGGTGCATGGTCTGCATGAACGCCTGTTCCTTCTCCCGGGCCCGGGCGTTCTCCAGGGCGATGGCCGCGTTGTTGCACAGAATCCCGAGGAAGTTGATGTCCTCGTACGAGAAGAGCTCGCCGGACAGCTTGGCTTTCAGCAGCAGGATGCCCAGCAGCCGGTCGCGCGACACCAGCGGGGCGATCACCGAAGCTTCCAGTGACCGCAGAAGGGCGATCTCCTCGGGGGGCAGGGCGAGAAAGCGCCGGTGGTTGAGCCGGTCGAACAGCTCGATGGGGTCCCGCTTGTCCATCAGCCAGTGGACCACCTGCCACGACGCGGGAATCTGGACCGAGCGGAAATCCTCGATCTCGGGGTTGCGGGCCGCGGCGCATTCGAACACCTCGGCCTCACCGCTGCGGAGGAAGAAGTAGCCGCCTTTCAGGTATGCCACGGCGGAGATCTTGTTCAGGCTCAGGTCGATGACCGTGGGGATGTCCATCGTGTAGTTCAGCTGCCGGGACGTCTCGAGGATGGTTTCGCGATAGTTGATGTGGGCCCGGTAGAAGACGCGGTCCAACAGCTTGGCGATGGAGGCCTTCAGCGGCTCGATCAGGAACGCCGCCGCCAGCAGAAACAGGATCATGAGCCACATGGGGCCGATCTTGAGATATCGCTGCAGGTCGTCGCCGTACCAGACCAGGAGCAGGAAGTAGAGGAACAGGATGACGCCCGAGACCAGGGTATAGGCGATGCTCTTCTTCAGGACGATGTCGGCGTAGAACACGCGTTTGCGCACAAAGTCGAACAGGAGGGTCAGGCCGAACAGCGCCGCGGCCAGGATTGCGAGGGCGGTGCCTGTCGACAGCCGCGTTTCGGGGAAGAGGCTCTCCGTGGCGAAACCGGCAGCCGGCAGGACCGTGCCGGCGATGAGGCCGAAGTACAGGATGTTGGCGGCGGTGCGCTCGTGCGGCTGGCGCTGCGACTGGAACGCGACGAGGCTGACTGCGATGAGCCCGACGCTGACCGCCAGGGCAGCCAGCCGGGCGGCGGTTTCCAGCACGGTCAGGCCAGGCGAGACGTCGCCAGCCTCCGGCGGGATGACGCCGGCGCCGCCGAACCACGCCGCGCCGGCAGCGGCCAGCAGCGCCGCGCCGGCCAGGACCAGCACGCGGGGATTGGCGATCACCGGCACGCGGACGGGATGGTGGGCGATCAGGACGAGCAGCACCACGGGCAGCGCCAGGGCGCCCGGCAGCGCCCACCCGACCAGTCCGGCCAGCGGGGGGAAGGTCAGCGTCCAGCCCAGCAGCAGCAGGCTGGCCATCCCGAAGTAGACCAGCGACTGCAGGAGGCTGAGGAGCGGGTTGGGATAGCGAACGAGCAGGAAGATCGAGATGAGCCCACCCACCAAGCCGAAGAGCAGCCCCAGCAACGTTGCCGGGTGGCGCGCCTCCCACAGCGACAGTTGGACGGTCAGGTCCGCCCAGTTGAAGTCGTCCGCCGTGCGGATGTTCAGGGAGTACGTGGCGCCGAAACCGAGCCGGTTGAGCTTGTGCAGCACCTGCGTGCGGTTGAAGACCGGCTGCTGGTCGATGCTCAGGACCTGGTCGCCCACGGTCAGGCGGTCGGCGAGCGAGGGGTGGACGGCGCTGACGAACACGCCGTATTTTTCCACCAGGTTCGTCCGGAGGCGGTCCATCTCGGCGGGCGACAGCGTGACGAGCTGCAGCCGACCCGTCTGGAGCACCAGCAGGGTCGAGGGGCCGTCGCGGTATGCCAGCTGTTCGCGGATTTCCTCGGCGCGGCCGCTCTGGACGATCCGACCGTTGATGTTGAGAATGCGGTCTCCGGGCCGGAGCGGCGTGAGAATCGGGGCGGATTCCACCTGCAGGGCCAGGTTGTCGGGGTTGAACACAGGGCCCGCCGCGACCAGATCGCCCAGCGTGGCCCGGAGCTGGTAGGTCTTGCCGCTGCGGCGCACGCTGACGTTGACCATGTCCGTTGGGGCGATCTGGCGCCGGATCTCCGCCCAATCCTGCGGGCGGACGATGGGTTGGCGGTTAACGGACAGGATGATGTCGCCCGTTTGCAGCGGCAGGCCGGCGGAACCCCTGAGCACGCAGCGATAGTGGTTTTCCACGTCGAAGCCGGGGGTCGGCGTCCGGTTCAGGATGGATGCGGCATACAGCAGAAGAGCCAGCACGGCCACAGACAGGCCGAACGCCGCCAGCTTGAGCATTCGCCAGTGCCAACCGAATTCGGCGGGTGATGCAATCATGCGCTCTCGTCTATTGGGGCCGCTGGCGCGGGGCGCATCCGGCCCGGGGGTTATTCCACCAGCTGGGCGCTGAGTTGCTTGACGTCCTGGTAGAGTGGGGCGCGCTTGTCGCCGTCCTGCAGCACGTTCAGGCAGCGCGCCACCAGCTGGCGCGCCTCATCTTTCTGCGCCGTGGCCGCGGCGATCTTGGCTTTCAGCAACAGGCTGGGCGCGTGGTTGGGATTGATGGAGATGTTCTGGTTGATGACGTCCCGCGCCAGATCGATCTGGCCCGAAGCCAGGTAGGCCTCGGCGAGCGCCCAACGGGCGAAGATAGCGCGGTGCGGTATGGCGATCGCATCGGATACCTTGCGGAACAGCTCGATGGCCGTGCTGAAGTTGCCCAGCGAGGTGTTCATCCGGCCCACCAGATAATCATAGAGGGGATCGCCCTTGTATCTCGACATGCTGGTCGCGTCTTTAGGATCGGTGCTCTGACGGGTAGCAATCAGCTTCTGCCAGGCGTCCAGCAGTTTGCGCAGCTCGTCCATCCGGCCGGACTGCAGGTTGGAGATTCCCAGCGCGTAATAGGCCAGCGGGGAGCGCGGCGCCAGCTCCAGTGCGGCCTGGGCTTTTTTCAACGCTTTGTCGTACTCGCCCTTGTGGTGATGGATTTCGGCCATCTGCAGGAGCGCGGTGGTCTTCGCATCGCTGCTGGTGGCCCGTTCCCACATCTTCTGGGCGTACTTCATGGCTCGGGTGTGCTGGCCCTTGGCGTTGAGCACCTGGATCATGTGTTCGTGGACGTAGTCCAGGTTGGGATCCAGGTCCAGGGCGTCCTGGAACTGGGCGATGGCCTCGTCGTACCGGCCGGTCATCAGGTAGATCTCGCCGAGGCTGTCATGCGGGTTGGGATGGTCCGGGTACAACTTGGCGTACATTTCCAAGTGCTTGATCGCCAAGTCGTACTTGTAGATGTACGTGTACGTATAGCCCAGCAGGTTGTGCGCCTGGCCCATGTAGGGAGCCAGCTCCAGCGCCCGCTCAAAGCACTCGGCGGCGAGCGTTTGCTTGTTGATGGTGGTGTAGAAGAGCCCGGCCACATAGAACGGCACCGGGTCGCTGCCGTTTTGAACCATGAGTTCCTTGAGCTTGAGATGGGTCTCCTGAACCTGCTCCTTGCCCATGCGCCATTTCTGGGGTAACCGGAGCCAGATCTGCTCGGCCGGCGGGGCGCCGGGCATCAGGGCGTCCACCCGGGCCTTGTAACGGCGGGCTTCATCGTCCATGCCCCGGAATTCCATCACATTGGCCATGAAATAGTTGGTCATGAGATGGTCCGGGTTCAGTTGCAGGGCTTGCCGGAGTGTGTTTTCCGCCGCCTCGAACCGTCGTTCCACGTTGTATTCGAAGTGGAGGTGGATGAGCCGGTACACCTGGTCGCGGGTTTGCGGTGTCATGGTCCGGCCGCCGGTTTCCACCTTGACCCGCGTGGGCGTTGCGGGCACGGCGGCCAGGCAGAGTATCAACAGCAAACTGAAGCATATTCCACGACGCATAACGTCTCCTCGACGCTGATACATACTCCTACGGAGTGTCGAGTTGGATGTTTCGGCCGGGCGATGGATTTTTCTCATCAACAACCGACTCGGCCCACCCACCATCTCGATGATATAATTATACGTTATCACCCAGTGAGCCACCGTCATGAATCGGACCGAACCCCTAGTTGACCCGAACCGGCGCGCCGAGCTCTTCCCGGTGACGCGGCGGTGGATCTACCTCAACCACGCCGCCGTGGGTCCGTTGCCGGTCTACGTGCTGGACGCCGCCCGCCACTATCTTGAGGCGATCTCGCGGGATGGCGACCACCACTGGCAGGAAACCCTCCAGGTGGTGGAGGATGCCCGCACGCTCCTCGCCGAGCTTGTCGGGGCCCGGCCAGAGGAGATCGCATTCACCCGGAACGCCTCCGAGGGGATCAGCGTGCTGGCCAACGGCCTGGACTGGCAGCCGGGCGACAACGTGGTCCTGCCGGCCATCGAGTTTCCCGCCAACGTGTTTCCCTGGCAGAACCTGGCCCGCCGGGGCGTGGATGTCCGGTACGTCCCGCTCCGGGACGGACGCTGCGAGGCGGCGGACATCATCGCCCGAATGGACGGGCGCACGCGGGTGGTTTCGGTGAGTTCGGTCCAGTTCTTCAACGGTTTTCGTCTGGATCTGGCGCCCCTGGGCGCGTTCTGCCGCGACCGCGGAGTGTTATTCTGCGTGGATGCCATCCAGCAACTGGGCGCGCTGCCACTTGATGTGGGCAGCGGGAGCGTGGACTTCCTCGCCTGCGGCGGGCACAAGTGGCTGATGTCCGGCGAGGGCATCGGGTTCCTCTACTGCCGGGCGGAACTGCTGGACCGGCTCCATCCGGCCGCAGTGGGGTGGATGGGCGTGCGCGACTGGGAGCACATGCTCAACTACCGGCTGGAGTTTCCCCCGGCGGCCCGGCGGTTTGAGACCGGCAACCTGTCGGCGTTCGGCGTGCACAACCTGAAAGCCGCGGTGGGCCACTACCTCCGGCTGGGACCGGCGGCCGTGGCCGCCCGTATCCTGACCCTGGCGGAACTGACGGCCGAAGCGGCCGGACAGCGGGGCTGGACGGTGCTCTCGCCCGACGGACCGGCGCGTTCGGGGATCGTGTCGTTCCGCGTGCCCGGCTGCGATGCCGTCGACCTGGTGGCGCGGCTGTCGGCGGCCGGCGTCCAAGCGGCGGTCCGCAACGGCGCCGTCCGCATGTCGCCCCATTTTTACAACACCGCCGAAGAGGTGGCCGAGGCGTTCATCCGCCTGGACCGGATCGTCAAATCAACCGACGGAAGGTGATCATATGAAATTGCTGACATCCGCGCAGATGCGTGAAGTGGATCGCCGCACCACCACAGAGATCGGCATCCCCGGCACCACCCTCATGGAGAACGCCGGCATTGCCGTCGTGCAGGTCCTGGAGGAGGAGTTCGACAAGCTCGACTCGTTCCACATCGGTGTGATCTGCGGCCGGGGCAACAACGGCGGCGACGGCTTCGTGATCGCCCGGCACCTGTTCCTGCGAGGGATCACGCCCCACGTCTACGTCATCGGCGGCGCCGACGGGATCACGGGCGACGCCCGGGTCAACCTGGAAATCATCCGGAATTACCGGGACATCCCCATCGCAGAAGTCACCGCGTCGGACGACCTCGAATCGCTCCGCCAGGATCTGCAGTCGTTCCATCTCGTTGTGGACGCACTCCTCGGCACCGGCCTCAACCAGCCGGCGGAGGGGCTCCAGGCCGACGTCATCCGCGCCGTCAACGATTCACCGGCGACCGTGGTGGCCGTGGACCTACCCTCGGGCCTGTTCGCCGACGAATACCGCCCGGTGGAAACCGCGGTGTTCGCCGACCTCACTGTGACCTTCACCGCGCCCAAGCCGGGCCTGATCCTGGGCGACGCCGGCGTTTACACGGGGGATCTGTACACGGTGTCCATCGGCACACCGGATTTCCTGCTCGATGTTCCGGAACACGCCCTGAACCTGCTGTCGGCCGACGACGTGCGCGGCTTCTTCCTGCCCCGCAAGAAGGACACCCACAAGGGCAACTTCGGCCACATTCTGGTGGTCGGCGGCGGGCGCGGCAAGACCGGCGCCGTGAAACTGGCCGGACTGGCGGCGCTCCGCAGCGGCGCCGGCCTGGTGACCATCGCCGTGCCGGCCGCGCTGGCCGCCGTGGCCGCAGGCGACGTCCCCGAGCTGATGGTGGAAGCGCTGCCGGGCGGCGACGATGGGTGTTTCAGCCCGGCCGCCGCCGGCCGCATCCTGGAGCTGCTCAAGACGCGCGACGTGCTGGTGATTGGGCCCGGTCTCGGATGCCAACCCGATTCCGTCGCCCTGATTCGGGACCTGCTGCCCCAACTGGAGGTCCCCGTGATCCTGGACGCCGACGCCCTCAACTGCCTGGCGGAAGATCCCGAGCTGCTCAAGCGGATCCAGGTCTCGGCGGTGCTGACGCCGCACCCCGGCGAGATGGCCCGGCTGGTGGCCCGCCGCACGGGCGAGGTGCAGGAAAACCGCGAGATGATCGCCCAGGATTTCGCCCGCAAGTACGGGCATTACCTCATCCTCAAGGGGCATCGGACCGTGGCCGCCGATCCGGACGGCCAGGTCTGGATCAACCCCACCGGTAATCCGGGCATGGCCACAGCCGGCTCCGGGGATGTGCTCTCCGGCATCCTGGGCGCCTTCTGTGCCCGGATCAACCACCAGAACCCGGAGGCGTGGGCGCTGGCGTGCAACGCGGCGGTCTACGTCCACGGCCTGGCGGGGGACCTGGCCACCGAGAAACTGAGCGAGGAGTCGGTCATCGCCCGCGACATCGTCCGGTTCATCTGCCCCGCCATCCGGCGGATCCGCGAATCGTGAGCCGGACGCGGTTCATCACTGAATCGGAGGCGGAGACCTTCGCCTTGGGCCGGGCGCTGGCGCGGCGGCTGGCGCTGCCGGCCACCGTCCTGTTTTTCGGAGAGCTGGGCGCGGGGAAGACCGTCTTCATCCGGGGGATGTGCCGCGAGCTGGACGTGTCGCCGGCCGACGTGCGCAGCCCCTCCTTCACCCTCGTCAACGAGTACCGCGGCCGCTGCCGCGTCGCGCACGTCGATTTGTACCGGCTGAGCGGACCGGCCGACCTCGAGTCCATCGGGTATCACGATCTGGACGAGACGGCCGACCTGCTGCTGGTTGAATGGGCCGAGCGGCTCGGGGCGGCGCAGCCGGGGGCGGTGGAAGTCCGGATGGAACATCTCGGCGACGACCGTCGCCGGGTGACCATCGTCAACGGCCCCGACGGTGTCGCCGCCGAGACGGCCTGAGGCGGACCGGGCGCGGGCGGCGCGTCAGTGATACCAGCGGAACAGCACGTCGCCGTGGTGGATGCGCGTCAGGCACTCGGTGTACGCGTTGGCCTGGTAGCGGAGCAGCAGGGGAAAGGCCCGGTCGCGCTGGAAGCAATACGTACGGCCCAGGCTGTCGGTGGCCGCGAGCGCAGGCACCGACCGGCCATCGACGGTCATCGTCGTTTCCCCCGTTTGCCGCAGCCAGCTTGGATAGCGCTGGATCTGGAGCTTGGCCTGCCGTCCCCCTTCCAGTTCGTCATACACCGCGGCGCTGAGCACGAGGAGCGTACCGTCCAGCGGCAGCTCCCGTCCGTTCTCCAGGACGACGCTGCGGTAATAGCGGCGAGATTCCGCCAGCACCCTGGCCGGGACGACGAAGGCGCCCAGGCGGAACGCCTCCTCCCACTCCACCCGCCACTCCGGCGCGACGGCGCGGATCCGGAACACCGTCCGGGTTCCTGACTGGGCGTCCAACCCGGCCACCTGGCCCGTGTACTCCAGCACCATGGGCGCGGCGAGCGCAATGCGGTCGGTCGTTGGCCCGGCGGGGCAGGCGACGGCTGGAGCCAGCCCGGCGAACAACAGGGCGGCGACGGAGCGGAGCGTGATCCTCATGATTCCACGGCCTCCTCGGCGAACACCCGCCGGAAGATCGCATCGACGTGGCGCAGCTGGTGCTCGAGGCTGAATTGGCGGGCGATCTCGGCCTCCGACAGGTGGCGCCGGATGTCGGCGTCGGCCAGGACCAGCGCCTGGAAGTCGCCGCCGGTCTCCCACGCGCGCATGGCCGCCCGCTGGATCCAGGCGTAGGCGGTTTCGCGCAGGACACCCCGTTCGGTAAGCGCCAACAGCAGCTGACCCGAGTAGATGAGCCCGCGGGTCAACGCGAGATTGCGCCGCATGGCCTCCGGATAGACGTGCAGGCCGGCGACGATGCCCGTCAGGGTGCGGAGCATGTAGTGGACCAGGGTGGTGCTGTCGGGCAGGATGATCCGCTCCACCGAAGAGTGGGAGATGTCCCGCTCGTGCCACAGCGCCTGGTCCTCGAGGGCGGCCAGCACGTGACTGCGGACCACCCGGGCCAGACCGCAAATCTGCTCGCACCTGACCGGATTGCGCTTGTGCGGCATCGCCGACGAGCCCTTCTGCCCGGTGCGGAACGGCTCCTCCGCCTCGCGCACCTCGGTCCGTTGGAGGTGGCGGATCTCGAGGGCGATCTGTTCGAGAGTGCCGGCCAGAACGCCGAGGGTGGAGAGGAACTGGGCGTGACGGTCGCGCTGCAGCACCTGGGTGCTGATGGGCGCATGGTCGATCCCGAGCTCCGCGCAGACTTCGGCTTCGATCTCCGGGTTCAGGTGGGCGAAGGTGCCTACCGCGCCGGAGATCTTGCCGCAGACCACTCCGCGGCCGGCCAGATCGAGAAAGGGCCGCTGGCGCTGCAGCTCGGCGTACCAGAGGGCGAACTTGAGGCCGAGGGTGGTGGGCTCGGCATGGACCCCGTGGGTGCGGCCGATGACGGGGAGGGTTTTGTGGCGGAAAGCCATCGTCTTGAGTGCGGCGGCCAGCGCGTCGGTCTCGGTGCGGATCGCCGCCACCGCCTCCCGGAGCACCAGCGCCTGGGCGGTGTCCACCACGTCGGTGGAGGTGAGTCCGTAGTGGAAGAAGCGGGAGTGCTCGCCCACCTGTTCGGCCACCGCCGTGGTGAACGCGATCACGTCGTGATGGGTGACGGCTTCGATCTCCTGGATGCGCGGGATCGAGAACGCGGCCTTCGCCTCGATGGCCGCGACCGCCTCCGCCGGGATCATACCGCGCCGGCCCAGCACCCGACAGACGGCCAGTTCCACCTGCAGCCAGCTGTCGAACTTGCGTTCCTCGCTCCAGATCCTGGCCATCTCCGGGGTGGTGTAGCGGGGAATCATGGGCGCGCCTCCTTCAGTCGATGGTAATCAGCGGGGTGGGCCGGTCCTGGTCGGCGACGATGATCTCGAACGCGTCGGCGCGGGCTGCCGTGCGCTCCGCCAGCGCGTCCCGGACGTTCTGGCGGGCGATCTCGGGGTGGTTGTTCTTCCGGCTCAGATGCGCCAGCACGATGGTGGCGGCGGCGCCATCGAAGTCCTGGGCCAGAAACCGGCCGAGATCCCGGTTGCTCAGGTGGCCCACCCGGCTCAGGACGCGCTGCTTGAGCGGCCAGGGATAGGGGCCTATTTTGAGCATCTCCTCGTCGTGGTTGGACTCGATGACCAGGCAGTGGGACTGCCGGATCCGCTGGCGGACCAGCTCCGTCATGCAGCCCAGATCGGTGACGTGCGCCAGTTGGACGCCCCGGCAGCGGATGATGAAGCCGCAGGGGTCCACGGCGTCATGGGAGACGGCGAAGGGGATGACCTCAAGGGGCCCGACACCGAACGGCTGCCCGACCTGGAAGTGCTCCGCGGGGGCTTCCGTGCCGTTCAGCGCGGTGCCGGCGGCGGTGCCTGGGGACAGGAATACGGGCACCGGCGCGGATTTGAGGAAGACCGGCAGTCCGCCGATGTGGTCCCGGTGCTCGTGGCTGATCAGGATCCCGGACAGGCGATCGGGGCGGATGCCCGCCTCCCGCAGACCGTGGCTGATGCGCCGGGCATTGAGCCCGCAGTCGATGAGGATGTGGCAGTCCCCCGAGGAAACGAGGGTGCAGTTGCCGCCGCTGCCGCTGCCAAGGAGACGTACTTTCAACATGGTGTCGGCGCCTGGGTGGTCATCTCAAGCGTGCCAAATTATCACACCCGTCAGGGGCGCGCAAGGCACATTCCGCGGTGCGGCCGGCCTGCGCCCAGAGCCGCTCAGCGAGGCGGCGGCGGTGCGGCGGGCTCCGCTGGCGGCACCAGCCCGGCCGCGTGGCGGCGATCCTCCAGCGTCAGGATCACCCGCGGCGCCGCGGGGTGATCCGTGTGCACGACCAGGTGCGTCGGCGGCTGCATGGGGAGTGTGGTTTCCAAATCCAGGCGGAACGTGATTTTCTGTACGTGGACCGGTTTCCCCCCCGCGGTGCGTTCCAGGGGCCGGGCGACCGCCGATAGCCAGGGCGGCGTCTCGACACGGGTGACGGTGAACGGCACGCTGTCCCACAGGTAGACCACCCGCTCCGGCGGGCTGCTCTGGGCGAAATCGAGCAGGTCCAGATAGCGGGTGGACGGCTGGATGGGCCCCGTGACCAGGCCGCGCACCGGCACACGCACCCGCTCCTCCACCTTTCCCGAAAACACCAGCTCCACCCATTCGTCCAGCATCACTTCGGCCTCCGCCACCTGGAGCCGGACGGACACGCGGTAGTGGCGGTCGTCCACGGGCGTGAAGGCAGCCGTGACGGTCGGGGAGGATCCGCTCACCGACTGGAGCGCGTGGACGTCGTCGTCGTTGATCGCGACGGCCAGCTCCGCGGTCGCGCCGTTGACATGCTCTTTCGGCGCCATGCTGAAACTCAGGATGTCCGGTGAGACATCGAGGCGGGTGTACGCGTCGCCAACGATGTAGAACGCGGCGCGCGGCTGACGCGGGTCGTCGGTCACCAGCCAGACGCCGTCGTAAAATGAGCCCCGCTTGTCGCGGACGTCCAGCACGATTTCCAGCGACGTGGATTCCTGCGGCGCCAGCCGGTTGGCGCCCAGGCTGAAGCGGGCGCACTCGCACATGGGCTCGACCTCGAGGATATTCAGCGGGGCGGTACCGGTATTGGCGATGGTGAAGGTGTGGACGATCGGCGGTCCGGCGGCGGAGATGCGGCCCGCGTCGTAATAGCGGTCGGTGGCGGTGAGCATCGGTCCTGCGGCGGCGGGCGCGACCGGCGCCTGGGCGGCCAGCGCACAGCCCAGCCATCCGGCCAGACCGATTCGGATCACCTGGACAGCGAGCGAGCGGTTCATGACACGGACATTGTAACCCGGACCGGATGAGGCGCGAAGCAGTTTCCATTGTGAGGCGGCCCGTCCGGCGGCGGGCGAAAACAACCGGCTTCTTCAGCCTCCCTGAAACCGCAGGCCCGGCAAAGGGTTTGCAAAAGCCGTCGAGATGAAAAATCCCAGATGGCCCGACGCATTGCTGTCAAATCACCGTATGTCGGGTCCGGCTCATGCGCCAAGTCCTGGGTTCCCTGAACATGAGTGCCAATAATCAGAGCCCGATCCGCACCCTGCTGCCAGTTTAGGCCGCTGAATCTGGAGCGTAAATCAGGGATTTCCTGATAACGGCCTTCAAAAATCCTGATGTCCGCTGCCGCGGGGCAGCGATTGGCCGCCGGGCGGGTCAGAGCGGCGCGCGGCCTTCGCGGATCGCGTACTTGGTCAGCTCGGCGACGCAGTGCAGATTGAGTTTGGCCATGATCGGCAGCCGGTACGAGTCAACGGTCTTGTCGCTCACGCAGAGGATACCGGCGATTTCCTTCGTGATTTTGCCTTCCGCGATGAGTTGCAGCATTTCCCGCTCGCGCGGGGTGAGGGGTTGGGGCGGAGCCGGATCGGCGGCAAATTCCTTGCCGTCGTCCTCGACGACAGTGAGCACCTGCCCGTGCTCCTGTCGCAGCAACACCCGGATCCGGCGGGCGCCCGCGTGCTTGATGGCGTTTACCAGCGGCTCCCGCACACCCTGGAACAGCAGAGCCCGCTTCTCGATGGTCGACGGTTCGGGCTTGGGGTCGGAATCGAGCGTGATGGCGAGGCCCGACTGCTGGTTCAGGTGCTCCACCAGCCAGTCGGTGGCGGCTTCAAGCCCCAGCCGATCGAGGACGGGCGGGCTGATTTCGGCGATGGCGTCGGGATGGCCCAGCAGCGTCCGGATCAGCGTTGGGAAATCAGCCGCGGCCGCCGGCGGGGGTCGGATTCCAGTTCCGGAAATTTCAGTCGGTCGACGGCCATCCGGTGTCGTGCCTCAGACGAGGAATTTCTGGACATCCCCATGGGGCGCCGGGATAATCACCGCAGCCACGAACAGGCCGGTATGGGCGATGGCCGCCTCCCCGGCCTGGATCGCCGCCTCGACGTCGGCGACCGATCCGGTCAGAGTCAGGACCGCCTTGCCGCCGATGCCGTTGGCGAGGCGGATCTCGATGAGGTCCACGGCGGCGGCCTTGGCGGCCGCGTCGCCGGCAAGGATGCCCGTCAGGGCCGAGTAGCTTTCCAGCACGCCCACCGCGGCCAGCGCGGCGATGGCGGCGGTGCCGGTGAGCGCGGGAAACACCTGCGGGTGCGCGTTGGGGATGATGAATTCGTCGACGACGGCGCCCGGCGCGGCGGCTTTGCCGGTGGCAATGGCGGCCTCGACGCTGGACACCTCGCCGTGAACGAGGGTCATGTACTTGCCCGGACAGATGCTCTTCGACGCGAACAGCTCCACCGCGGCCGCCTTGGCCATGGCGTCGGCGGCGAAGATGCCGCGGGCGATGCTGTTGAACTCCAGGGCTCCGATGGCGCTGGCAATCATGCGATGTCTCCTCCACAGGATCTTCGGGCGCGGGGCGGGGCGGTGGCGATGACCACGACGTCGTCCGCGCGGACCACCGTTCCGGCGGCGGGCGCGTGCACGTGGGCGCCCAGGGCGCCGGCCGGGACCCGGCCGACGGCCTGCGCCGCGGCCACCCGCTGTCCGGCGCGGACCGCCGGCTCCGCCGCCACGCCGGCGTGCTGCCGGAGCGGCAGGTGAAGCTCCGCCGGCACCGGCAGGGACCCGGCGAATTCGGCCGGTCGGTCGTAGGGGTCGAGGCGCAGGTGATGGATCAGCCGGCGGGTGGGAACGGTGAACAACTCCACGTCGGCCCGTTCGACCGGATCGCCGGCGGGCGCAGTCGGGCGGGGGAAGCTCCGGCGCGACTCCATGATGAGCCGTCGCGGTGACAGGTCGAACGGGCAGGCGACCAGGGAGCAGAGGCCGCAGCCCGAACAGTGGAAGACCGTGTCGGAGTGGAGGTCGCGGTAGTCTCGGGCCGAGCCGATGAGGCGCATCAGCTTGTGCGGCTCGATGTCGTGGCCGATGAGGTAACGGGAGCACAGCTCGGTGCATTTGCGGCACTGGCAGCAGATGTGCTCTGCGATCCTGACCGAATAGTGCAGCAGCCGGGTGCGCTCCAGGATCGCCGGATGGTCGGCGGGCAGCGCGATCAGGGCCGCCGTGGTCTTGGTCACCGGCGCGTCCAGGCTGGTCAGCGCGCCCATGAGCACGCCTCCCTCCAGGTAGCGGACGTCGGGCGTCGTGGCGCCGCCCGCGGCGGCGGCCAGCTCGCGGAACGGCGTGCCGATGGCCGCCTCGACGGTGATCGGACGGGCCACCGCGCCGCAGACGGTGACGTAGCGCCGGGTCAGCGGGACGCCGCGCAGCGCGTCGTGAATCGCCTTGAACGTGGCGGCGTTGCCCACAAAAAAACCGGCATCCGCCGGGATGGTGCGCTGGGGCAGCACCCGGCCGGCGACGTCCCGGATGACGAACAACTCGTCGCCGGAGGGGTAAACGTCCGGCAGCGCCGCCAGGCGGAGCGGCACGCCGTCCGGGTCCGGCGCCAGGCGCCGCGCCCAATCCGCGTGTTTGGCCTTGACCGCGAGGGCGACTTCGGCGGCGCCGCAGGCACGGGCCACCGCGTCGGCGCCGGCCACGACCTCGGCCAGGTGGTTGGCCAGCAGATGGCGGTCGCTGGCCAGCAGCGGCTCGCACTCGGCGCCGTTGATGATCACGGTGTGCAGGCTGGGCCTCAGCTTGCGGTGGGTGGGGAATCCGCCGCCGCCCATGCCGACGATGCCGGCTTCCTCAAGGCGATGCTGCAGCGTGGGAAAATCGAGAACCGGCGGGCGGGCGGCGGGCATGCGGCCCCTATCGGTCCAGGCAGATGGAGTCAATGATGGCGATGATGGCGGTATCGACGGGGTGGTCTTTCATGCCGTGGGAGAGACGGGCCGAGGAGCCGCTGACGCACAGGACGCGCTCGCCGGCTCCGGCGCCCACGGTATCAACGGCGATGATGTACCCGCCCGGCGTCCCGTCGGTCGGGTTCAACCGTTCAACGATGAGGAGCTTCTTCCCCTCGAGCCGGGGGTCCTTGCGGGTGGCTACGACCGTGCCGCACACTCGACCGATGATCATCGCGTTTGTCCGGGAGAGAAAGCCCGGGGGGTGCGCCGCACCCCCCGGATCGTGTTATGCCTTGCCCTTGGCCCGGTCCCTGGGAATGATGGGCAGCACATCATCCAGGTTTGGATGCGGCCGCGGGATCACATGGACGGCAATCAGCTCGCCCACCTTGCGGGCGGCCGCCGCCCCGGCGTCCGTGGCGGCTTTTACGGCGGCGACGTCGCCGCGCACAATGGCCGTGTTGAGGCCGCCACCGGTCTTCTCATAACCGACCAGCACCACTTTGGCCGCCTTAACCATGGCGTCGGCGGCTTCCACCATGGCGGTGAAACCTCGGGTTTCGATCATGCCCAGGGCTTCCAAGGATTCGCTCATACGATTGCCTCCTGATCCTGTCGCGGGTAGATGATGGTTGGATTGTAAAAGAGCCCCGGTGGTTTTTCAATATAAAAGATGGACTTGCGCGCCCGCGCCGGTGATTTCTCTTGTCTCGCCGCGGACCGTTTGGGTATAGTGAATACCCATGAGCCACACCTACCAGACCCGCGTCGCCATCGGCCCGCCTCTGACCCCCGTGGTCAAGACGCTTCTCATCCTCAACATCGCGGTCTATCTGGGACAGACACTCGACCGCTCCCTGCACTATTATTGGCTCGATCTCTGGATGAGCCTGATTCCGGTCACGGTGACGCTGGGCGGTCAGATCTGGCGCCTGGTCACCTACATGTTCCTGCACGGCCCCCAGCTCCTGCACATCGTGTTCAACATGCTCATCCTGTGGATGTTCGGTCCGGAGATCGAGGGCATCCTCGGCCGGCGCCGGTTCGTGGCATTCTACCTGATCACCGGCGTAGGCGCCGGCCTGTGCAGCCTGGCGGTCAGCCCGTTTTCCACCGCCGCCATCGTGGGGGCGTCGGGCGCCATGTACGCGATACTGCTGGCGTACGCCATGTATTTTCCCGACCGGTACCTGCTGGTGTTCTTCGTCCTGCCGGTGAAGGCGAAGTACCTGGTGGTGGCGACCATCGTGCTGGAGTTGATGTTCTCGCTCTCCGGGGTGCAGGACGGCATCGCCCATGTGGCGCATCTCGGGGGCATGGCCTTCGGCTACCTCCTGCTCAGGTACCGGACCCTTCTGCCGGACCTGAAGTATCGCTGGCTCCGGCTGCGGGGCTGGTGGTACCGCCGCAAGTTCAAGGTGTACCGGAATGACCCGCCGCGGCGGGGCGGTCCGTGGGGTCCTTACTGATCGTCACCGCACCCGGACCGTCACGCGACCCCGGCCGGTTTAGCAGTCAGAATGCCCACGGGTGCTCCCGGACACGACAAAAGGCCGCCTGCGCTGCAGGCGGCCTTCGGTTTCAAACAGCGCGGCCCGCCCCGGCGCGCGCCGGGTGTTACCGGAACCGGGATTCACTCCGCCCGGGTGGAACTCTCAGCCAGCACCACCGCCGATCCCGCGACCATGGCGTTGTAGTACCGGGTGAACCGGTTACTTTCCGCGTCGGTCCGACCGGCCAGATTCTTCGCCCAGCGGTAGCCGATGGACTGGTAATAGAGCCGGACGCTGACGGTGAACGGGCCGGTCGCGCCGGACACGTCCACCGCATAGCGGACCCGGTCGCCGCCGCCGGCGAAGTTGACGTCGGCGGATGCCGATCCGTGCACCGCCACCTCCTTCGGCGCGGTCCGCTTGTCGAATCCCTGGGGCAGCAGGCGGTTGTCTTTCAAGTATGAGACGGCGGTGAGCAGACCGGTGGTGACCGCACCCGCGGGATCGCCCAAAATCGGCTCGTACACCTGGACCTGGTCGCCGGAGGTGATCTCGTCGTAGTGCGGCTCGAAGCGGGCGGCGTCGGTGTCGTTGTCGTTGCCAACGATGCGGCCGTCCGGCGACACGGCGCCGGACTCGAACACGACCGCCCCGTTGCGGTCGCGAACGGCAACATGGAGCCAGGCGCGGCGGGATGGGTAGGCGGTGGGCAGCTTGTGTCCGGTCCGGTTGACCACGGCGACGTCAGCCACCAGGTGCCCGCCGTCCGCCCGGGCGGCGGACACCTCGAGCGTGGCGGATTCGGCAGCCAGATGCGCCTCGGTGCGCCGGGCGGCCGCATCCAGTTCCTCGGGGAGGGCGGCGACGCCCAACTCGCCGCGATACCGGTTGAAGATGCGCATCATCAGGGTGTTCCCGCCGAGGAAGGTGTGGGCCGAGACCGCGGGTCGCGGATCGCCAAGCACGGGAGTGAGCGCCGTCGGCTCCGCCTCGGGGGGCATGTGACAGGACTGGCAGCTTTGTGTGCCGGCGTAGGCGCTATTCTCCCACTCCAGGTAGGGGACCTGTTCGGGCAGCTCTCCAACCGCCTCGCCGTTCGGTCCCAGGGAGGCGGTGATGAGGGTGTGGCAGCTCGCGCAGATTCCCGACTCGCTCAGGTGGGCGCCCCGGGCTGGCGCGTATCCCGACGACGAGAGCATGATCCGCCGCCGGCCCGCGTCCACGTCGAACGGGCCGTGAACCAGTGGGGCTGCGCCCGCCGCGGGCACGTCAATTCCGAACCCGGCGGTGAAGGTGGACCGCTGGCCCAGACCCGCAGCCGACATCTGGTGGCAGAGGGTGCACGATACGCCATCCGCCGCCAGCGGGGCGTGCGCGGCCGCCGCCTGGCCCACCGGCAGGTTGGCGAACACCGCGCCCTGCCCGCCGGCGGCTTTGGCCAAGTATCGGGCCATGGGCATGTGGCAGGCGCTGCACTCGTCCTCGATGGCGGCCTGGTGGGACGGGTGATCGGTGATCTCCCGACGCACGCCGGCCATCCAGTACGGATCGCGCGCGGAGTTGGCCATCATGGTCGTTCGCCATTGGTTTCCAAACGACAGGTCCCGGCCGGACGGGGTGATGACACCCGTGTGGCAGGCGAAGCAGACGTCGGCGGTGCCGAAGACCGGGGCGGGGCCGGTCGGAGCGGCGCCGGCCCGACCGCCGGCATGGAGCGGCGCACTGGCGATGATAACCGCCGCGGACAGAATCAAAGCCGTCATCCTGCTGTTCATGACTGCCTCCCTCACCAACCCTCTAGAAATCCACCGTCGAACCAGTCCCATAACAGGTACATGACCAGTTGGGTCCGGCGCGGCCCGGTGTCGGTGACGGGCAGACGCACTCCCACGTTGAACAGGATATGCTGCCGCTGGCTCAGCGACACCTGCAGCTGGGGAACGACGTCCCAGTCGGTGGATTTGCCGTCCGCCAGCTCGCGGGAACCGAGAATCTCGACCATCGGCGTCCAGCTCCGGCCGCTGATCCCCTGGGTGAAGGTCTTGCCAAGGGCCGTCCGCCAAAAGGCCTCGTTGTCGGCTTCGTCATCGATGGGGATGCCAAAGCCACCCTGGAACTGGACGAAACTGTCCGCCGGCAGCGCCTGGCCGAAGGTGACAAACGGCTCCACGGTGAAACAGCCGCTGCCGAACCCCCTGGTCTCGCTGCCGGTGGGGAACACCAGCTCGCCCGTGAGGCTGACAATGGTTCCCGTCCGCCAGTTGGCGGCCAGCACCCGCTTGTAAGCGAAGGCCATATCCCCGAGGCCGCCCTGCCAGCTCCCATCCGCTCGGTCGCGGGCGGCGAACGGGACCACCAGCTCGATCTGGTTGCGGGCCCCAAACCGCTTCTCGTAGATCACCTTGTTGGAGACCGCGCCGTCCCCTTCCAGCGCCACCGATGACACCACCAATAGTTCGTCTTCGGGGAAGGCCTTCTCGGTGATCAGCGCTTTGGGGAAGTTCAGTTCGCCGCGCGGCCAGGATTTCTCAGCGCAGAAGGTGCGGACGTGGGTGAGCGCCAACTGGAGCTCCTCACTGGTCAACGCATCGCCGAACGCCGGCATGGTGCGATGGAACGCTCGCGCGGGACCGCCTTCGTGCATCACCGCGAACCAGTCCGAGTCGGGCTCGCGAGGAGCGAACCGGCAATCGGTGAAATCGCGTATGGGTACAGGCAGCGCGAGCTGCTCCGCCGGGACCCCGCGGCCGTCCACCCCGTGGCAATGGGCGCAGGCGGCGAGGTAGAGCTGCTCACCGGTCCGCGCCGCGGGGCCACCGGCAGCCGCAACCCCCACAGACAGGATGAGCAGGAGTGCCGCGAGACCGAACGTCAGCGGCGCTGGCCGAGTCATCCTGAAGCAGGTTTGATGCATGTGGTCCTCCCTGGAAACTATTCTTGATTCATCCGCGCGAGCTGGCGGAATCGTTCAGCCCGCGGGGAATGAGCAGCACGCCGAAGGCGACCCACAGCCCCAGGGCAAGGCCGATCACTCCGAAGGTCAGTTCGATGGCGGCCAGCCACGGGGCGGACGGGGCGGCGGCGGGCAGGATGAGCCGGTTGAGGACGGTCTGGAGGATGATGCGCAGCGCCAGCAGGAAGAAGCCCAGACCCAGCACCCGGCCGCACCGCACGGCTCGCAACCGGACGGAGACAACCCAGGCCAGAAACAGATAGAGCAGCACCCAGAGGCCCGCGTCCACCAGGTAGAGATTGCGGACCATGGAATCCGGATCAGCCATGATCCACCTCGGTTTGCGCAACCGGCCGAAACGGGCGGGTCAGGCGGAAGAGCGCCAGCGCGATCAGCCCGCCGGCCAGGATCCCGATCGCATCGATGGCCAGACCGGACCAGGCCGCGAACAACCCGAACGACAGCATCTGGGCCACGGCCAACTGGCCGAAGTCCCGCAACAGCCAGCCGCACCAGCCGGCGAACAGCAGCCAAGCGGCCCACGGGCGGCGCCGGCGGCGGGTGCAGATCACCGCCGCAACCAGGGCGGCCAGGACACCGGCTGACTGGCCGCACACGGCCAGGATCTGGCTGACTTGATACGCGGTATCCAGCCGCATGTGCACACCTCACTTGACACGACGGACACGGCGGACGGCCGCACGGCGCGGCCGATCAGAATGTTGCAACCAAATATTGACGGGAGTCATTATAACCGCTCGGGAAGTCCGGGCCAAGCGGAATCAACGACGCGGCCGACGCGGACTCTACGGTGCGGCCAGCGGCAGTTCCACCCGCAGACCGGCATAGACGGCGCGGCCGGGCATGGGCACGCCCTGAATTTCCTGGTAGATTTCCCCCAGCAGGTTTTCTCCCCGGACGTACAGTTCGAACACGCGCCAGCGTCGCGCCGCCTGCGCGGCCAGCAGCGTGTACCATTCGCCGACGCCGGCCCGGGCTTTGTGGTGCATCGAGACGCTCCAGGTGCCGCCGCCGCTCCACGATCCGGTCAGCTGGGCCGACAGGTGATGCCGGCAGTGGTCCAGCGCGTACTTCGACTCGTAGTCCACCGCCTCGCCGTAAACCAGGTCGTTGAAAGCGTACCCGGCCTGGAGCTGGAGCCGTTCGCCGAGCGGCACCGCGGCTTGGACGGCGCCGCCGGTGACGGTGGCTCGGCCGACGTTGGCGGCCCGCCACGGGTCGGCGGGGGCGGCGCGGATCCAATCGATCATCTCGTTGTCCCAGCGGATGAAGACCGTCGCCGATACGCACGTCCCGGAGTCCCCGTACCAGTCCGCGCCTCCCTCCAGAGTCACCGCCCGCTCCGGCGCCAGGTCCGGATTCCCCATGTTGGCCGGGCTCCAGTAGTACCGCTCCGTGAAGGAAGGGGTGCGGAACGCCCGGCCGGCGAAGGCCCGCAGCTTCCAGTCGCCGGCGGGCAACCAGGCCACGCCCAGCCCCGGCGTCCAGACCGTCCCGTAGCCGGTGAAACGGTCCACCCGCAGCGTGCCCTGTACGATGTACGGGGGGGCGGGAAACCATTGGAGCTCCATCATGCCGGCGGCCTGGCTGGCGCCGTGGTCGCCCAGCCGGCGGCTCGCCAGCGCGGCATGCCGCAGTTCCAGGCCGGCCGTGCAGCGCCAGCGCGGTGTGTCGGCGGCCACGCTGTGCACCTGAATCTGCAGGGTCCGGTTGTCGTGGTGGTTCCGGTAGAGTTCCGGGTGGTCCCGCACCAGGATGTAGTCGTCCTTGTGCTGCCGCCACGCCAGATCCACCCGGGTGGGCACGGAGCGGAATGGACCGCCGGTCAGCGCGTTGCGCCAAAACAGTCCGTGGCTCTGCGTGTGCTCCCAGGACGGGTAGGGTCCGTAGAACCCCTGGGCGCCGAACGCGTTGTCGAGATGACCGTAATCCAGCGTCGTCTCACCCAGCCGGTGGGGCTGGGTGAAGCCGGCCCAAACCTGGCCGAGCCGGTAGTCCCGGTTGGCCGTGAACCCGTCGCTGCGGCTCAGCCCGGCGAACACCTGCACGAAGCCGCTTCCCAGGCGGGCGGAGCCGGCCGCCGCTGCGTCCGCGCTGCCGAAGGATCCGCCGGAGGCCTCCAGGCGGATGCGCTCCGGCCCGGTCCGCCGGGTGATGATGTTCACCACCCCGCCCACGGCGTCGGCGCCGAAAAAGACCGAGTTCGAGCCGGTCTGGATCTCCACCCGCTCGATCAGCTCAGGCGGCACCGGGAGCTCCATGTTGAAGTGGGCTGTCTGCGGGTCGTTCCAGCGCACGCCGTCGATGCAGACGACCACCCCCGCGGCGTTGGAGCCGCGCAGGTGGATGTCGCCGAACAACCCGCCGGCCACCGTCGGCTGAAAATCCACCGCCGCGGCCAGGGCCAGCACGTCAGTCACCCGCCGGACCGGCCATCGGCGCAACGTGTCGCCCGGGATGACCGTCACGTCGCGGGTGGCCTGGTCCAGTTCCGCCGGAGCCAGCGAGGCCGAGACGATCACCGTGTCCCGGATCGCCGGCGGGATCGGGGCGTCCGCGGACGGCGGATCCGCGCACCTGGCTGGCGACACGACCGCCAGCAGCAGCATGATGGCACAGACGGTTCGGTGCATAATCAAAAGGGTCATTATAGCACGCGACGGGACCGGGCTGGGCGTTGCAATGGTCCGCGCGTTCCGGTATCATGGAGCCATGATTCGACAGGCGGTCAGGCATGCGGGATCTTCGGGTGATTGAGGACGCCGTACGGGAGTTTCAGGACCGGGGCGGTCGGTTTCTTGAGGCCGTGCACGTGGACGGTCGCCGCCTGCAGGGCGAGTTCGCCGGGCTGGCGGACACCCCCAACGGGCGCCAGCTCATCCTGAAGCCGCCGCACGGTCGCGAAATCCGTCTCTACTTTGCCATGATCCGGCGCCTCGAGGGCTGAGCCCGGCGTCGCCGGCGGGAGCCCTCGCCGCATGACACAGACTTCATCCTCTCCGAACTTGGTCGTCGGTGCGGCACTCGCGCTGACCGCCATGTGGCTGGCCGCCTGCGGCCAGCCGCCCGCGGCGCCCGCCACCCGCACCGCAGAGTCGGGCGAGCCGCCGGCGGGTGCCCGCCTCCTGTTCACGTGGGAGGGCTTGGTAGACGGTCGGGATTTGCTCAAGTTTCGCGGCGACCGTTGCCTGGTGGAACACGAGCGGGACCGCGCCATCCAGGCCATGCGCTTTCAATCCTTCCATCCACTGGATCCCTGGGTGTTTCCGGTGATCATCGTGCGGGAGGCGGGCCGGGGCAAAGTGGAGGTCATCCGGCAGGGGGACCGCTGGAATGCGTTCACCCTGGTGGTGCGGGTGGACGACCTGGCGACCGGCGGCGCCGGACGCTTCCGGTTCTCGGCTTACCAGGGGAAGCGGGAGCGGGGTGTCCCGCCGGTCCTGTCGATATACGCCGAGGTGGACGACGAGGTGCGGCTGGAGATTGTCGGCGCGATGCTGCGCGCCCGGCCCGAGGGGGGCGCAGGCGTCCGCGATCTCAAGTACATGTTCCGGGACGCCACGGGACTGGAACCGGGCGGCGCCTACCGGTTGCAGCAGGTCCACGGGCGCGGGGAGGCGGCGCTGGCCGGAGACGGATCGGCCGGCGATCCCTACCGGATCACCATCCATGACAAAGCGGCGGGGAGCTCGCTGTACGTGCTGGAACTGTATCCGACCCGGGGGGAGTGACCGGCCCGCGGGATCACCGCTTCTTCGCGCGAAGGAGCGCCATCGCCTCCTGGCTGGTCTTGACGGCGCAGAACTCGCCGCACATGGTGCAGACCTCGCTCTGCCCCTTTGGGGGACGCTCCCGCCGCATGCGTCCGGCCAGCTCCGGATCGAGGGCGTGGCGGAACTGACTGTCCCAATCCAGGTTTTTCCGGGCCACGCTCATAGCCCGGTCCGGATCCATGGCGCCGGGCAGGCCCTTGGCGATGTCCGCGGCGTGAGCGGCGATCTTGGAGGCGATCACGCCCAGGCGGACATCCTCTTCGGTGGGCAGCCGCAGGTGCTCCGCCGGTGTCACGTAACAGAGGAAATCCGCACCGTGCATCCCGGCCACGGCCCCGCCGATGGCCCCAGTGATGTGGTCGTAACCGGGGGCGATGTCGGTGACCAGCGGGCCAAGCACATAGAACGGCGCGCCTTCGCAGAGCGATTTCTCCAGGCGCATGTTCTCGGGGATCATCTGCAGAGGCACGTGGCCCGGCCCCTCGATCATCACCTGCACGCCGGCGGCGCGGGCCCGGCGCGTCAGCTCGCCGAGCACCAACATTTCGCCGATCTGAGCGCGGTCCGTGGCGTCGGCCAGGCAGCCCGGCCGCAGGCCGTCCCCGAGCGACAGAGTCAGGTCGTGGCGGCGGCAGATCTCGAGCAGTCGGTCGAAGTGCTCGTACAACGGGTTTTCACAGTCGTTGCAGATCATCCACTCCACCAGGAGTGAGCCGCCGCGGCTGACGATGTCCATCACCCGGCCCTGCTGGCGCAGCAGCTCCACCACTGCGCGGGTGGCACCGCAGTGGACGGTGATGAAGTCCACGCCGTCGCGGCCGTGGTCCTCGATCACGCCGAACAGTTCATCCGCGGTCATCCTGATGAAGGTCTGGTGCGCGTCGCGGGCTCGGACCGCCGCCTCGTAGATGGGAACGGTGCCCACCATGACGTCGGAGGCGGCGATGATCCGCTGCCGCGTGAGACGGATCAGGCGGCCGGTGCTCAGGTCCATGACGGCGTCGGCGCCGAAGCGGACAGCCACCCGCAGCTTGGCCAGCTCCTCGTCGATGTTCTCGTGCTCCGGCGACGTGCCGATGTTGGCGTTGACCTTGGTCCGCAGCCCCTCGCCGATGCCGGCGGGCCGGCGCAGCGTCTTGGCGGCGTTCTGCGGGATCACGATCCGCCCCGATCGCAGGCCGGCCAGTATGAACTCGAGATCCCGGGACTCGGCGGCAGCGACCGTCCGCAACGCGTCCGGTATGTCGCCTTGTTGAATCCGATCAATCAGGGTCATGACAATTCACTCCGTTTCAGAAGGAATAGACCGGCGGAGATACAGCCGAAGGGCGCACGGACGCGCCGCGCGTCATTCCGCCGGCGGCGTGCGCCTCCAGCGGCGGTAGCGCACGATCTCCTCGATGCCGATGAGGATGTTCAAAATGCCTAGGCCGGAGACGGCGCCGCGGAGGAACGGATTGAGCAGGACAGGACGGGCGGTCGGAAAGTGGTAGAGCAGGTAGTTGTTCTCCCAGATCCAGGATATCCAGGGCATGACGGTGAGCAGCGCGCCGACGTAGAAGCAGTAGATCATGTACACCACAAAAAAATACTTGTACAGGAAGCTGGATGAGCGCGGCATGAGGTGGGGGGTCACTTGATCTTGATGCGGAGCGCCTTGATCTTGTCGGCCACGTCCCGGTAGTTGATGTCCTCGGCGTAAATCTCGGAATAGACGTCCAGGGCCTTCTGGTAATCCTCCATCATCTCGTAGGCGCGGGCCATGTCGAACTTGAGCGCCTGATACTCGTGGTCCTCGTGTCCCTTGCTCTGGACGCCCCGCTCGCACCATTTCAGGGCGGACTTGTAGAGGCCCTTCTCAAAGAAGCACACGCTGAGCATGCTGCAGGCCTTGATGAAGTTGGGCGTGGACTGCTGGTCTTTCACGCAGTTGTACGCTTTCTGGAAGGCTGCGATCGAATCGTCCAGGAGCCCCATCTCCTTGTAGGCGCAACCCAGGTTGTAATGGGTTTCGAAATCGCCCTCCTCCACTGCGTCGCCGACGAAGACCTTGTTGGCCTCTTCGACGATGTCGGAGAAGATGTTGTGCATCGATGACAGCGACTTCCCCGACGTGTTCTTGTCCTCCACGACCGCATCCTGCTCGGGGGGGACGAAGAGTCCGTCCGGCTTTTTGTGCAGCGATGTTTTCTCCTCGCCGAACAGGAAGGAATTGCTGAGGACATCATCCGCCTGCAGGTCGGAGAAGGGGTTGGCCGGCGCCGTGTCGGCGGCCGGCGCGCCCGCGCCGTCCATGTTGGGGCTCATCTTGCGGACCTGATAGCTGCTGCTGGGCCGCTCGGTGTCCTCCTTCATCGAATCGGCGGAAATCATGCTGAAGAGATCGATGTCGACCTCTTCCGGCGTAACTTCCTCGACCGCCGCCGACTCTTCCGCGGACGCGGCCGCGCGGGTGGTGTCGGGGCGCGGAATCTCCTGGATTTCGATGCGCGGCGTGAACGCGACCTCTTCCTCGATGGATTCGGGTTCAGGGGGTTCCTCGACGGGTTCAGGCACCGTCAGCTGGCTCAGCCGCTCCTGGATCTCGGGGTTGTCCGGGTAGCGCTTCTGGAGCTGGAGCAGTTCCTCGCGCGCGTTGTCGTTGAATCCCAGCTTGATGTAGAAGTCGATTTCCTGCAGGGCGTTCATCACCTCACGGTTATCGGCCGGCGCCGCTGCGGCAGGCGGCGGTGTGGCGGCCGGCGCCGCGGAGAGGGCCGACAGGTCCTTGAGCGAATTCAGGTTGTCGATCGACGCCTCGGCCGCTGTTGGTTCGGGTTCCAGCGGCACGCTGTGGGCCGGGGTGCCCGGGAGCTCCAGCCCGCTGGTGCCGAGTCTGGTCAGAAAATCGAGATCCTCGATGGACTTGAGCGTCTCCTCGAGGCGGAGGTTGATATCAGAGTCGATTTCCGGCAGCGGCGTGAAGAACTCGCTGGTCGGCGCCTTGGCGGGCTTCTTCTGCGCCGGCGGGGGGGTGGGCTCCACCGGTGGCGGAGTCAACGGCGCGGCGCTTTTCTTCGCGGGCGGTTCCTCGGGCGCCTTCGGCCTGGCGGCAGGACGGTCGGCGGGTTTGGCCGGCGCCGTTTCACGCGGGCCCACCAGGATTTCGGACAGGTCGTTTGTGAGGTCGATGGAATCTTCCACTTCCAGGAGTTCGAAGCCGGTGGACGACGTGTCCATCTCTTCGGGGAAGGAAATCCCTTTGTCCAGCACGCCGGTGGGAATGGAGATGTCACCGCGGGTCGGATCGAGGCCGCGCCCCTCTTCCAGGAAGGCGGCCGCCCGGTCATGCTCACCGCGCAAGGTCAGCAGGTTGACGAGTTCAAAGCACAGATCCGCGGCCTGCTTGAGGCTGCCCTCCTCCTTGTAGAGGTTTTTCAGCTTCTCGCGAAGGACCGTGTCGTTGGGATCTTCCTTGATTTTTTCCTGCAGCTTGAGCTTGGCCTTGTCCTTGAGTCCGTAACTGAGCAGCAGTTCGATCTCCAGACCCACGTCGCCCTGCCCCGGTGTGGTGGTGCCCCGGCTCAACTCCGATGTGTCGAACTCGAACAGGGCGGCGCTCTCTTCCTCCTCTTCGCCCGATCCGCCGTAGGGAGTGTACGTCTCGTTCGGGTAGACCTTGGCGAACGCCTCGCGGTGGAAGTTGCGGAGTTTTTCGTTGTTCGGCTCGAGATTCAGCGCCTGTTCGAGCACCTGCAGCGCATCGGGGAACTGCTTGCGTCGCATGAGCGCCTCGACCAGTTTTTCCAGAGTGCTGAAGTACTTGAAGTTGTCCGACAGGGTTTTGTAGACCTCGGCCAGTTTCTGCAAGGCGACGATGTTGAGCGGATCCTGGCTGGTGATCGCCTCGAGTGTTTCGAACAGCTTCAGGTTTTCCTTCCGGTTGAGCATGATGTCGGCGACCTTGCTGATGGCGGCGCCGGCCAGCTCGTAATGGGTCAGTTTCAGCGCGGACTCGGCCAGATCGTACAGAAGAAAATACTTGGACTGGTCCAGATCGAAGATCGCCGAGAAGACCTCGAACGCCTTCTGCAACTCCCCCTGGAACATGTAGCATTGCCCCAGCATCTCCATCAGCTCGCGGTTGTCGGGGCTGCGCTTTTGGGCGGTCTCCAGCTTGTCCGTCAGCAGCCCGAAATCCTGCAGTTCCAGCGAGATCTTGAACAGTGTCTTGAGCGAGCCCATGTGGTAGGGGTCGATCTCCAGGGCCATCTTGATGCTGTTCAGGGCCTGCTGGGGATTGCCCCGGCGGCTGCTGATGACGGCTGCATTCAGGTACGATTCGCGGGCGTTGTCCAGCATCTCCAGCTTGAGGCTCAGCTCAGCCAGTTTCAGGTGGATGTTGGGATCGTCCTGGGTCAGGTCAGCCAGCTTTTTGTATGTTTTGTAGGCGCGGGGAAAATTGTTGCTCACCAGGTAGGCCCGGGCGATTTCCGCGTAGTGCTTCTTGGCCTCCGAGACCATGCCTTCCTTGATGAACAGGTCGGCCAGCACCTCGAGATTCTCCATATTTCGGTTGTCGGCCATCACGATCTTGCGATAGACCGCGATGGCCCGGCTGTAGAACCCGTCGTCGATGTACTTCTGGGCGACCCGCTTGAAGAAGTTGGTTGCGTTGGCAGGCCGCTGCAGGCTCAGGTTGAGGTCCCCGATGGTGTTGAGCAGGCCGAGATCGTTCGGTTCCTGCTCCAGGATCTTCTCGTACTCCTTGATCGCGTTTTCCAGCTTGCCCTGGGCGACGAGCTTCTGCGCGTTCTTCAGGAGTTTCTCTTTGTTGTAGGCGGCCATCTGTGCCTAAGCCTCGTCCAGCAGCCGAAAAGATTTCCGGTGCAGGGGGCATTCCCCGAATCGCCGGATGCTGTCCCGATGCCGCGCCGTTCCGTACCCCTTGTGCCGATCAAAGCCGTACTGGGGAAATTCTCTCGCCGCAGCGTTCATCCACCGGTCCCGGTGCACCTTGGCGATGATGGAAGCGGCACCGATGTTGACGGATAAGGCATCTCCTTTTATCAGACTTCGTGATGGGATGTCAAGTCCGGTCAGGACAAGTGCATCCACCAGAATAAGTTCCGCTTGCAGGGGGAGGGATTGAACCGCCCGGATCATGCATCGCCGCGTGGCCTCGACGATGTGGATCCGATCGATTTCCTCGTTGGACAGGGACGCGATACTCCAGCCGAGCGCCCGCTGTTCGATTTCGGCGGCCAGCCGCTCCCGCTGTCGCGCGGACAACTGTTTGGAGTCGGTGATCCCCTCGACACAGTTTTCCGGATCGAGAATCACCGCCGCGGCCGTGACCGGACCCGCCAGAGCGCCCCGTCCCACTTCATCCACCCCTGCGATGAGCCGGGTTCGACTCCAGTCGAATTCCTTCTCTACGGGAAAGCGCCAGTTCTTATCAAATAGCGCCCGTTGCACCCTTTCAACCATTACGAATACATTATAGCAATATCATTCAAAACAAGAGCAAAAAAAAACCCGGCCGGGCCGGGTTGGATTGCTGGGCATGCTGTCGGATGCCGGTTAGCGGTCCTCGCGGAGCCGGGCGGCTTTGCCGCTGAGTTTGCGCAAGAAGTAGAGCTTGGCTCGGCGGACCTTGCCGGAACGAACCACTTCAACCTTGTCCACGACGGGCGAATGCAGCGGGAACACCCGCTCCACGCCGTAGCCGAAGGAGGTCTTGCGCACCGTCATGGTCTCGCGGACTCCGCCATGCTTGCGGGCGATCACCACGCCCTCGAAGAGCTGAATGCGGACCTTGTCGCCTTCGACGATCTTTACGTGCACCCGCACCGTGTCGCCGATGCGGATGGCCGGCAGGTCGGTTTTCAGATACTCTTTCTCGATGACGTCGAGTTTATTCATTATCGTTCACCTCGTTGGTTATATTTTTCCTGTTCCACAGATCCGGACGCCGCTGCCGCGTCCGCTCCCGGCGCTGATGGTCACGCCACCGCCGGATCAGCGCGTGGTTGCCGGACATGAGCGCTTCCGGGACCTGTCGGCCCTCGAACACCTCGGGCCGCGTGTACACGGGGCAGTCCAGGCATCCCTCCTCGAATGACTCGTTCCGCGTGGAGTCCGGATGGCCCACCACGCCGGGGAGCAGCCGGGTCACCGCGTCCACCAGAATCATGGCGGGGATCTCGCCGCCGCTGAGCACGAAGTCGCCCACCGAGATCTCCTCGTGCACGAACTGGTCGATCACGCGCTGGTCGATTCCCTCGTAGCGACCGCAGATCAACACCAGGTGCTCGCGGGTCGACAGTCCGCGTACGCGCTCCTGGTGCAGGGGCGTTCCCTGCGGCGTGAGGTAGATCACCCACGAGTCGGAGCGCCCGGCGCAGACCTGGCGGATGGCGGCCGCCAGGGGCTCGGGCTTGAGCACCATGCCCTCGCCTCCGCCAAACGGCCGGTCATCCACCGTCCGGTGCTTGTCGGTGGTGAACTGCCGCAGGTCCCAGCACGTCAGCTCGAGGCAGCCGGACTTCTGGGCCTTCTGGATCATGCCGAAATCAAAGACCGACGCAAACAACTCCGGGAAGATGGTGATGATATCGATCCGCATCACGATTCAAGGTCCTGCAGCCCCTCATAGTCCCGGATGACGATTTCCGCCCGCGCCAAGTCGGTCGATTGGACATACGCCTCGACGAAGGGCAGAAGGAACGTGGCCCGGCCGGTGTCGATCTCGAGCATCGGCACGCCGGCGGGTTCCTGGATGGACCGCACGCGTCCCACCCGCCGCCCGGCGACATCCACGACCGCGCAATCCAGGATCTGGTAGTGGTAGTACTCGCCCGGTCCCAGGGACGGGAGGGTGGAGGCATCCATGTAAAGATCCGCGTGCCGCAGCTGCTCCGCTTCGGTCCGGCTGGTCACGCCGCCGAGCGTCAGAAGCACCCGGCCCTGATGCCATCGGGCGTGTTCCACCTGCAGGCACCGCCAGCCGGTCGTCTCTTGAAAGAGCTGCAGGGCCTGGCCCTGCTTGAACATTTCCAGAGAGTCGCTGAGGGGGTCCACAACGAGCTCTCCCCGTATCCCGTGCGGTTTGACGATGGTACCGACGATTACCAGATGATCGGGCGTGGTCACCTGCTTCTATTCCAGAATCTCCAGCACGAACCGCTTATGCATCTTCATGCCGGCCGCGCCCAGAATGGTGCGGATGGCGCGCGCTGTCCGCCCCTGTTTACCGATGACCTTGCCCAAATCGACCTGCGCCACGCGCAGTTCCAGCACAGTCGTCTGTTCACCTTCCACTTCAGTGACCTGGACTTGTTCCGGATTGTCGACGAGCACCTTCGCGATCATTTCGAGTAACTCTTTCATGCGCTCCTCCTGTGATTCGAGCGAGTTCCAGTACTACATGCGGTAACAGGGCGTTATGACGACGATTCCGAGGTTTTGGAGGCTGCCGCATTGTCGATCAGTCGCCGGACTGTATCGGAGGGCTGAGCCCCCTTGCTGAGCCAGTATTGGATCCGGTCCATGTTCAGGATGACCTGGGCCGGATTGCATTTCGGATGATAATGCCCGACGATTTCCACAAACCGCCCGTCTCGGGGAGCCGATTTTTCCGTCACCACCACACGGTAATCGGGCCGCTTATTGGAGCCTCTGCGGGTTAACCTGATTGTGAGCAACGTACGCCTCCGTGTCAAAATATGCAGACCGCGTATTCAATCACAAGCCACATGGCATTGCAAGCATTTTTTCGGCCGATCGCTTTGATTATCCGTACCATAAAAGCGTTTGACATCCTTTTTAAACATGTGGTAATAATTGTTTTCGCCAATTATCCTTAGGAGGTTCCCATGCAGATCAATGAGAAAGAGGTGAACGGGATCACCGTACTGGAAATCCACGGCAAGATCCTCATGGGCGAAGGCGATATTGCCATCAAGAAAAAGATCGACGACCTGCTGGCCAAGAATACAAAGAAAGTCATCCTCGACCTGTCCAGCGTGCCGTACATCGACAGCTCCGGACTGGGCGAGCTGATCCGCTGCTATACCACCATGCGGAAAGCCAACGGCACCCTGAAGCTGGCCAACGTCACCGACCGGATCGTGGATCTGCTCACCATCACCAAGCTGATCACGGTGTTCGAGTACTACAAGACCGTCGACGACGCGATCAAGAGCTTCTGAACCCTGTCCGGAACCCGGCCGCGCCCGCAGCCGGGTTCATTTGTTTGCCTTGCGGCGCTGTACGCGCTGGAGGGCTTCGCGGGCTTGGGCGTTCGCTTCGAGCTGAAGCGCCCGCTGGTACGATTGCTCCGATTCCGAATACTTCCCCAGATTCTCCAGCACAAAGCCGCGGAAATAATGATAGCGGAATTCGCTGCCGAAGGCGCCGCTCGCCTTGTCCAGTGACGCCAATGCGTTGGCCCAGTCCTTGAGACCGATCTGGGCCAGCGCCAGGTTGAATGCGCTGGCGGCATCCCCGGGGTTGCTCTGGAGCTGGGCGGTGAACACGTCCCGGGCCAGCGGGTAGTTCTTGTTCTTGAGGGCGGACTCACCCTCGCGCAGCCGCAGGCGGCCGAGATACTCCTTCGCCGTGGCGTTGTCCTTGTCCATCTGGAGCACGGTGTTCAGCGCCTGGCGGGCCTTGTCGTCCTGGTTGGTCCGGAAGTAGCTCAGGCCGAGGATCAGCCAGTCTTGCGCGCTCCCCGACGCGTACTGAAACGACTGGACCACGGCGTCGGCGGAATCGTAGTACCGGCCCTGCTTGAAGGTGGCGAAGGCGCGGATGCGGTACAGGTTGTACAGGTCGCTGCGTTTGGTGAACAGTGCCTTATGGCGGTCGAGGGTTTCAACGGCTTTGTCCAGCTGGCCGATCTGGTAGTACGACTCGGCCAGGCCGAGGAAGGTGGACGGTTCGGTGCTCTTGAGCTCCGCCGCCCGCTCAAACGCCCGCACCGCCGAATCGTACTCCCGGAGCTTGAAGTAGCACATTCCGACGAACCGGTGGCCGAATTCCCACTCAGGATTCTTGGTCACGTCGGGCTGGATCCGGCGCAGCGCGTCGCGGTATTTCTGCCGCTTGAAGAGCATGATGGCGTCGTTGTAATCCGCCAGCACGGCGCCGGCGGCCAGGGCCAGCGCCACCGCCAGCCAAACGGCGCGCAGTCCGCGGGCCGCGGGACGGAAAGGATGTCGGATCGTCGGATTTCCCATGGCGTTCACCTGTGTGGCGTCATTCCGAGCCGCCATCCGCTAAGAATCGGATCGGGTCCGGAAGTTTCAGTGCGGGGGCGCGCGGCGGGCGCGGGCGAGCCCGGCGGCCGCCGGCCGGGTCAATCGCGGAAATAATCCTTCCACAGCTCGATGTCGGTCTGGGTCGGGATCGAGATGTTCTGGATGTCGAGCTGTTTCAGCACGTCCAGGACTTCGACCGTCACCCCGTAGGGCACCTCGGGATCGGTCCGCAGGATGACCGGCTTGCGTCCCTGAGTCTGTTCCATCTTGCCCTTGATGTATGAGGCGAGCTGCTCCATGGAGCTGACCGGCACAAAATCCAGGGTGATCTCGCCGCTGGCCTTGAGGTGGATGTACACCGATTCCTGGGGCTTGATGTTGGAGGACATCTCCTTCTTGGGGAGTCCGTAGTCGATGCCGTGGATCGCGGTGAAGACGGTGGTGACCATGAAGAAGGTGATGAGCAGGAAGGCGATGTCGGCCATCGAAGACGTGGGGATCTCGGAAGTCAGCTTGCCGCGCAGTGAGACTCGGGATTTCATGGCCTCACCCCTTCTTTTCGGTCAAGAGCGAGATGTTGCGGATGCTGTTGCGCAACATCATTTCATAGACCGTGTTGAATGAACGGTAGGGCGCCCGCTTGTCGCACTTGATGATGAACTGGCGGCTGGGATGGGTCTGGACGATTTCCTTGAGGATCGACTCCAGCTTGGCCATGTCGGTCACCAGCTCGCTCTCCCGAATGCCGTCGGAGATGCGGATCCCCTCGTCGGCGGTGATGGCGATGATGGCGGCGTCCTTTTCCACCTTCTGCTGCACGACGGATGCGGGGAGCTGGACGTCGGTCCGGTCCACGCTGAAGCTCGTGGTGAACATGAAGAAGGTGATGAGCAGAAAGGCGATGTCGGCCATCGAGGCCGTGGGTATGACTGCGGTGACGGGCCGGGTCCGATATCGGATAATCATGACCGGGGTTTGGGCTCCTCTTCGATTTCAGCGAACGTTTCCAGCAGCATGGCGGACGTGGTTTCCATCAGCAGCACGAAGTTGTTCACCCGGGTGGTGAACAGGTTGTAGGCGAGCTGCACCGGGAAGGCGATCATCAGACCGGTGGCGGTGGTGATGAGCGCCTCGGCGATGCCCTTGGCCACGAGCTTGGGGTCGCCGAAACCCACCGACCCCAGCACGCCGAAGGAGTCGATCATGCCGGTGACGGTCCCCAGGAAGCCGAGCAGGGGAGCGACGTTGGCCACCGTGGCCATGATCCAGAGCCCGCGCTCCAGCCGGGACACCTCGTGGAGAGAGACGCTCTCAATGGCCCGGATGATCTCTTCATGCGGCCGTCCGAATCGAAGCAGGCCGGCCTTGAGCACGTCGGACAGGGGACCCGGCGTCTGGCCGGTGGTGTCCAGCGCGCCCTGCAGATTGCGCTCCAGAAGCTGGGTCCGCACCTTGCCGAAAAGCAGCTGCGGATTGACTGACATCCGGCGGAAGAAGATGGCCCGCTCGATGATGATGACCAGGCCGGCGATGGAGCAGGCCAGCAGCAGCCACATGACGAAGCCGCCCTTGATGAAATAGTCAACGAGGTTTCCGAAGATTCCAACTGCCACGTGATGCCTCCAGCTGTGGGTTCAAGTCCGCGGGAGCGACTCCCAATTGATGACCATTATTCGGAAATGGATCGCCGACGGTTTCTGAAATTTGAGTCGAAGCTGCATCCCGCCGGGATCATCCGGTGCGTTTCGGCACCGAGGCGAAGTCTCGGTGCCGGCGCAAGCGGCTGATGATAGTGTGAAAGCGTTCGGCTGTCAAGCAGGGGCCTGTCCGGACGGCGCTAACCGGCGAGCGCCTGGCGGATTTCCGCCAGGATGACCGCGGCCGCCGCGCCGGGATCGGGCGCCCGCAGGACGGGCCGGCCCACGACGATGGCGGAGGCGCCGGCGGCGATGGCGTCGCGCGGCGTGGTGATGCGGGACTGGTCGCCGGCGTCGGCGCCGGCCGGCCGGATCCCCGGCGTCACAATGAACGCGTCGGCGAAGGACCGGCGGAGCGCGGCCGCCTCCAGCGGCGACGCGACGAAGCCCCGCAGGCCGGCCCGGTAGGCCATGCCGGCCAGGATCTCCACCTGCCGCTCGGTTCCGCCCCCCGCGCCGATCCCGTGAAGATCGGCGTCGGACATGCTCGTCAGGACGGTGACGCCCAGCATCAGCGGCTCGGCCAGGCGCTCCCGGGCGCAGAACTCGCGCAGGCCGCCCAGCGCCTCGGTCAGACCCCGGGCGCCGTTGGCGCAGTGCACCGTGAACATGGCGGCGCCGAGCTGCGCCACCTGGCGGGCGGCGCCCAGGACGGTGTTGGGAATGTCGTGGAGCTTGAGGTCGAGGAACACCCGGGCGCCCTCGGCCACCAGCTCGCGGACCAGGTCGGGCCCCTCGGCCACGAAGAGCTGCAGGCCGACTTTGTAGATGCCCACCGAGGCCACGGTGCGCCGCACCATGTCGCGGGCCTGAGTCCGGTCGTCCACGTCGAGGGCCAGGATCAGGCGCTGTCGTGGATCTTCGGTCGTTGCGGTCATGGGCTCACCTCGTCGGCGGAGGAGACTGGGGCTGCCGGTGGAAGGCGCCGATGTACGACTCGATCCGGTCGATCGCCCGGCGCCGGCAGAAGGCTTCCACACCCTCCAAGATTTCCATCGTGATCGCGGGCCGGATGTAGTTGGCGGTGCCCACCTGGACGGCCCGTGCGCCCAGGGCCAGGTATTCCAAAGCGTCCATGGCGGTCATGACCCCGCCGATGCCGATGACCGGGATGTCCACGCTCCGGCAGATGTCATGGACCAGCCGCTGGGCCAGCGGCTTGATCGCCGGTCCGCTGAGCCCGCCGGTCACGTTGGCGATGCGCGGCCGCAGGGTCTCGGCGTCAATGGCGATGCCCACGAAGGTGTTCACGGCCGAGACCGCATCGGCCCCGGCGTCGCGGCAGGCGCGGGCGAACGCCACGATATCGGTCACGTTGGGCGATAACTTGACGATCAGCGGAAAATCGCCGATGGCCCGGCGGACCGCTCCGGTCACCCGGCCGGTCTGGGCGGGGTCGGTGGCGAAGTGGATGCCGCCCGCCGTGACGTTGGGGCAGGAGACGTTGAGTTCCAGCGCCGCCAGCCCGTCTGCGCCGGCCAGCCGGCGGGCCGCCTCGACGTACTCCTCGGCGCTGCCGCCCAGCACGTTGGCGATGATGGTGGCGCCGGTGGCGCGCAGCGGCGGGAGCTTGTCGCGGAGGAAGGCATCGATACCCACGTTCTGCAAACCGATGGCGTTGAGCATCCCCGCCGGGGTTTCGTAGATGCGCGGCGACGGGTTGCCCGGCCGCGGCGCCAGGCTCAGCCCCTTGACCACGACGGCGCCGAGGCGCGCCAGGTCCAGGTACGGGGCGAATTCCAGTCCGTAGCCGAAGGTGCCGCTGGCGGTCATCACGGGGTTTTTCAGCCGCAGGGGGCCGATGGTGGTGCTCAGGTCCATGCCGGTTTCGCCTCTGGGCCCGCGGGCCGGGGTGCGTCCGCGCGATTCTACCAGAACCGTCGGATCCAGTCGAGAATTTCTCCGGCGTCCGGCCGTGGGTTGCATCCCAGGGCGGTTTGGAATCATCTGAATCACGATGACCGCCCGGAGGTGGTCAATTCTTCGATCGGCGGGACATTGACTGTGGATACTCTGATCCGAATCGCAGCTGAATTCTGGGCCGTCCTGTGCCGGATGTCGCCGTACCTGCTCTTCGGCTTCGCCATGGCCGGGCTGCTGTCGGTGCTGATTCCCGCGCGGCTGGTGGCCCGCCATCTGGGCGGCGGTGGATTCTGGCCGGTGGTCAAGGCGGCCCTGTTCGGCATCCCGCTGCCCCTCTGCTCGTGCAGCGTCATCCCGGTGGCGGCGTCGCTGCGCAAGTCGGGCGCGGGCCGGGGTGCGACCACGGCGTTCCTGCTGGCCACGCCCATGACGGGCGCCGACAGCATCCTGGCGGTGTACAGCCTGCTGGGCCCGGTGTTCGCCGCGTTCACGCCGCTGGCCGCGCTGGTCAGCGGCTGCCTGGGAGGGCTGGGCATGAACCTGTTGAGCCGGGACGAACCGGCGCGACCGGCGCCCGCGCCGCCGCAACCGTCCCCGTGCGAATGCGGCCCGAACGTTGCGTCGGTGACTTCGCCCGGCTTGTCCGCCTGCGGCTGCAGCGAGACGCCTGCCGTCGCTGCGGCGCCGCCGACCCAGCCGACCTGCGCGTGCGGCAGCGGCGGCGCCCGGTCGGCGGTCCGCGCCGAGCCGGCGCCGTGCGGCTGCGCGGCCGGCGACGCCGCCCCGGCGGCGCAACCGGAACCCGGTTGGCGGCAGCGGGCGTGGCGGCACGGTTTCGTGACGCTGCCGCGGGACATCGCCAAGGACCTGCTCATCGGCCTGGTGGCCGCCGGTGTGATCACCGCGCTGGTGCCGCCGGATTTCTTCAGTCGGGATTTCGGCGGCGGACTGGTTGCCAAGCTGGTGGTGATGCTGGTGGGGGTCCCGTTGTACGTGTGTGCCTCGGCGTCGATCCCCGTGGCGGCGGCGCTGATGGGCAAGGGGCTGTCCGCCGGCGGGGCCCTGGTTTTCCTGATGGCGGGTCCGGCCACCAACGCCGCCACCCTGATGACCATCCGGCAGATACTCGGCCGGCGATCGGTCTGGATCTTTCTGGCCGCGGTGGGCACCGCCGCCCTGGTCATGGGGACGGCGCTGGATCTGTTGTATACAGCCGCCGCCGCCGCGCCGACCAGCGAAGCTGCGGAGATGCCCGGTGGCTGGTTCGGCCACGCCAGCGCGGTCGTGCTGCTGGGGGTCCTGGCCGCTGCCTGTTGGTCCCGCCGGCGCGAAGGGAATAGATAGTCGACCGGCGGCCGATTCTGCTATAATCACCCAAATTGCATGGAGGAAGGACATGGACACAAGCCGGGCAATCGACATCTTGAAAGGCGCCATTCTGGCCGAGATGAAAGGCAGGGCCTTCTACCAGCACAGCGCCAGCCAGTCCGCGGACGCGACGCTGAAAAAAGTGTTCGAAACCATGGCCCAGGAAGAGAACAGCCATATCGATTTTCTGGGCCGCCAGGTGCGCAGCCTCAAAGAGAAGGGGCAGTTCGAAGCGGCCCGGCTGGATGCCAAACCCGAGGACTTCTCCGACGCCGTCGTCAGTCGGGTGATCCAGCGCCAGATCGCCGCGGCCGGCTTCGAGGCGGCGGCCATCACCGCCGCCATGGCCCTGGAGGACGGCGCGGTGAAGTTTTACAGCGAACAGGCGCAGCAGGCCCAGTCGCCCGCCGAGCGGGAGCTGTACCGGTTCCTGGCCAACTGGGAGAAATCGCACCTCAACCTGCTGACCGACCTGGATCGCCAGCTCAAGGAAAGCGTCTGGAACGACCAGCAGTTCTGGCCATACTAGCGCGCGCCGGGAGGCGTGGATCGACCGGTCCGCCACCGTCAGCATGACGGGATTTGTTTTGCCACGGAGGGTCTGATGCAATTCAAGTCGGTTGACGATCTGCTCAACTTTGCCATCGGCGAAGAGGAGGCCGCCGCCGCTTTTTACACCGAACTGTCCGGCCGCATGGACAAACCCTGGATGGTGAACGTGTTTCAGGATTTCGCCCGCGAGGAACTGGGGCACAAGGCCAAGCTGGAGGGCATCCGCGCGGGACGCTATCTGGAGCCGTCGAAAGGCCGGGTGATGGACCTGAAGATCGCCGAGTATCTGGTGGACATCCAGCCCCGACCGGGCATGGACTTCACCGAAGCCCTCATCCTGGCCATGAAGAAGGAGAAAGCCGCCTTCAGGCTTTATAGCGATCTGGCGGCGGCCACGGACACACCCGAGCTCAGAGATACCCTGACCGCCCTGGCCCAGGAAGAAGCCAGACACAAGCTTCGTTTTGAACTGGAATACGACAAGCACGTTCATACGGATTAGTGACCCCCGGCCGCCCGCCCGCGACGGCCGATCAACCCAAGGAGTTGTGCGCATGACCGAACGCAAAGGCATCGTGACATTCAAAGGCGGCCCCCTGACGCTCGAAGGCCGACCGGTGACGGTGGGTCAGCCGGCGGCCCCGTTCACGGCACTGGGGACCAACCTGGCGCCGGTGGCGCTGGAGCAGTTCGCCGGCAAGGTGGTGGTGATCTCGTCCGTCCCGTCGCTGGACACGCCCGTCTGCGACGCCCAGACCCGCCGCTTCAACCAAGAGGCCACGCGACTCGGGGCCGACACCGTGGTGCTCACCATCAGCATGGATCTGCCGTTCGCCCAGGCCCGGTGGTGCGGTGCGGCCGGCGTGGACCGGGTGATCACCCTGTCCGACCACCGCAACGCATCGTTCGGACTGGCCTACGGCCTGCTCGTCAAGGAGCTGCGCTTGCTGGCCCGGGCGGTGCTCGTGATCGACCGCCAGGGCCGGGTGTCCTACTTCCAGCTGGTGCCCGAGATCGCGCAGGAGCCGGACTACGAGTCCGTCCTCGCGCACATCCGCACCCTCTGAGCCGACCGGAATCTGAAGGAGGTACTGAGATGACGCACTGTTACGATCGTTCCATGACCATGCTCACCACCGCCCTGGAGATGGAAAACAAGGGCAAGGAGTTTTACGGCAAGGCCCTCAAGACCAGTCACAACCCGCTGGGTCAGAAGATTTTCACGATGCTCCAGAAGGACGAGGACATTCACATCCGGCGGATCCAGGCGATCTACACCCAGCTCAAGGGGCAGCATGCCTGGTCCGACGCCTGGAAGACCATGACCGTCGGCCACGAGGATCTGGGCAAGGTGTTCCGCGAGCTGGCCGCCACCCACGGCCAAAATATCAAGGCGGAGACCGGAGACATCGAGGCCCTCGACGTGGGCATCGATTTCGAGTTCAAGTCGGTTCGCTTTTACGAAGACCAGCTCAAAGTCGCCGAGGACCGGCTGGAGAAGGAATTCATCCAGCACATGATCGCCGAGGAGAAGGGACACCACACCGCGCTGTCCGACATGAAACACTTCCTCAGCGACCCGGCCGCCTGGTTCCGGGAGCAGGAACGGTCCGCCTTCGATGGCGGCACCGGCATGGCCTGATCTCCGTCCGCCGCACTCGTCCGGCGGCCATCATCAACGGCCCGTCCCCGATCCGCCGGATCGAGGGCGGGTCGCCTGTTTATCCAGGCGGGAGGTGTGCGCATGAGCGCCGATCGCATGAATGAGTTTCGGGAGGAACGCGCCCGGCTTCAGGAGCTGATGCTCCGCTACAGCGGCAAGAACATGAAGCGCTTCCTCAACGTCGACCACAACGCCTATGAGCCCGGCGCCCTGCCCAAACCGGCCAAGGAGTTGATGGGCCTCGTGGCCTCGCTGGTGCTGCGGTGCGAGGACTGCATCCTCTACCACCTTCAGCAGTGCCACGACCAGGGCGTCACCACCGCCGAGCTGGAGGAGTCCCTCACTGTGGCGCTGGTGGTGGGCGGCTCCATCACCATTCCCCACATCCGCCGCGCCCTGCGAGCCTGGGCGGAGCTGGGCCACGCGCCGCCGGGGGGCTCGGAGTGAGCCGGGCCGGCCGGAGGCACCGGTCCACCGGCGTGAGTTTCAGCTTGGCGGGACACGTCGAGATGTGTTGAAATAGGATTCGGCGGTCATATTCGTCAGGAGGAAGCACCCAATGAAAAAGTACGTTTGCGCCATCTGCAACTACGTCTATGATCCGGCGGTGGGGGATCCGGACAACGGCATCGCCCCGGGCACTGCGTTCGAAGACATTCCCGACGACTGGGTCTGCCCCGACTGCGGGGTCGGCAAAGACGAATTCGTCCCTGCCGACTGACCTCCCCCTGTCCCTCGCCCGGTGGCCGCTCCGGCCACCGGGACGGTCCCGCCCCGATTCATCCCGTTCCCCTCACATGTATGTCAAAAACACGGGCCGAGCCCTTCGCCGTCCGTCAATCGGCATGGGTTAAAAAGATAAGCGGTTGGTCATTCTGTACCCCCCTGAAGATTTCGGTTACAGAGTAACCAACCGCTCCTGAGTTGGGAAATAACATCATCTGAGTCCACGGTAAGCCGCAACTCTGCGTCGGGCAAGCGTCATAGCACGACAAGATGCGACACGAATTTATCTTGTTGTTTGTAAAGATTTTAGGCGGGACAGTCAGTCGGTTCAGTCGGTGTGATTTTTTCTGAAAACAGCGCGCTGGCTCGGTTCGAAGGACCGACCGAACCGGTCCAGCAGCAGGCCGTGGCGGAGCCCCCAACCGCAGACCCGCAGCGCGTGGTGGCCGGACCAGGCGAGGATCCGGGTGAGGATCAAGGTGCCGCCGAGGATGATGTCCGCCCGCTCGGGAGGCAGGCCCGGGAGTCGGCGCCGCCGGGCCAGCGGCAGCAGGCGCAGCAACTCCAGCAGCTCGGTGATCCCCGCGGCTTCAAGCGCCAGCCCGTGGATCGCCGCACCGTCGTGGGCGCGCAGCCCCAACCGGATCGCGGCCAGCGTGGTGACGGTGCCGCCGATGCCCACCAGCGGGACCGCAGGCGAGGGGACCAGCGACAGGGCGGCCAGTTCGGCGTCCACGGCGTCGGCCGCCCGCTGGAAGGCGGCCTCGGGCGGTGGATCACCGGTCAGGAACCGCTCGGTGCAGTGCAGGGCGCCCAGGGGAAGGCTGTGACGGACGTCCGGTCCGCCGGGGCCGCCCAGGACGAGCTCGGTGCTGCCGCCGCCGATGTCCGCGACGAGGCAGTCGCCGCGGGCCAGCCCGCCGGCCGCCGCGGCGGCAAACGACAGGCGGGCCTCGTCCTCGCCGCTGAGGACGGCCACGTCCAGGTCCAGCGACCGGCGCACCCGGTCCAGAAACTCGCCGGCGTTGGCCGCGGTCCGCAGCGCCATGGTTCCGGCGGCCGCCACATCCGCGGCGCCCGCGCGGCGGACCTCCCGGAGCAGTCCGGCCACCGCTTCCGCCGCCCGGTCCATGGCGGCCGGATCCAGCCGGCCGGTCTCCTTGACCCCCAGGCCCAGGCGGGCGACGACGACGCGGTCGGAGACCACTGACCAGGAACCGACCGCATCCCGCTCCATCACCACCGCCTTGATGGAGTTGGTGCCGATGTCCAGCGCGGCGAAACGAGTCATACGCAAAGCTCCCGGGCGAACGGTTCGGGGCGCGTCCGGTACATCCTACCAAAATGCGGCAGGCCTGTCATGGGCGCCGGCTGAAAATTTCGTGCAACCGGGGCGGCGGGGCGGGGTTTAACCGAATAAAAACATTCCCTGGAGGTAACCATGAAGCGGAATCTGATCCTGGTGACCGGAGTGCTGATGCTGGCCCTGGCCGGCAGCGCGTGGGCCGACGATCCCGATTGGGGGGAACAGCGGAAGACACTCCTCATGGCCGAGCTCAAAACCGAACTGGCCTTGAGTGACGCTCAGGTTACGGCGCTGGACGCCTTGGCCGTGGCGCACCGCCAGAGTCTGATCGACACGTACGCCGAGATCGGGGCGATCCTGAAGGAAATCCGCATCCTGCGCGAGCACTGGGAGGAAAATTTCGATGAAATCGTCGCGCTGCAGTTCGACGTCATGGTGCTGGAGTACGAGCGCGGCGAGTTGTGGGAAGGGTTCGTCGCGGCGGTGGCCGCCGCCCTGACCGACGAGCAGGTCGAGTCCAAGCGCCTGGTGCTGAAGGTGCTCGACGAGGCGTACCACCTCAGCCCGCCCCGCCACCGTCCCGACGGAGACGACGAGGGGGCGGATCTGTCCGCGCGCCGCCGGTAGCATCACGCAGGAGTGATGCCCCCGCCGCCCGGCCGCCGGCCGTCCCCCGCCGGTTCGGCCGGGCGGTGCTATTTGATCGCCGGCCCCGCCGTGGTCATGTAGATCGCCGTCTCCTCCCGGCCGTCCACTCCCAGCAGCTTGTTGACCTCCCCGTCGTAGAGCGCGGCGATGGCGCAGCAGCCCAGGCCCAGCGCCTCGGCCGCCAGGGCGACGTTTGCGGCGATGTGGCCGGCGTCGAGGTAGATGTACCGATAGGCCCGCTGGCCGTACTTCCAGCTGCAGCGGGGCACCACCGCCGTCCAGACGAACGTGACGGCGGCCCGGCTCACCATGCCCTGGTCCAGCGCGGCGTGGGCCAGCAGCCGGCTCGCGTCGCCGGTCCGGAGCCGCTCCAGCGCCCAGCGGGGGATGTTCAGGTGGTAGATCCCCCGGGCCAGCCGCTCCACGGCGTGGGCGTAGAGGTAGGTCTCCACCGGGTAGAGCGCCCCGGCCGACGGCGCCGTGCGCAACAGGTAGCCGAAGGATCGCTCCGTCACCCCTTGGGCGGCCCACAGCAGCGCCTCCAGGCTGGCGAAGGGAATGGCGCCGGCGGCGAATTCGCGCCGGGAGCGCCGGTGCGCCAGCGCCTGCCAGAGGTTGAACTGCAGGTCTGGCGGGGCGGCGGCCATCGGGATCACCGCATCCACCGCCGGGTACTCCTTGAACGCCGCCGGTTCCTGCGACGGTTGCCGCCCGGCCGGAATGTGGTCGGGGGCGTACTTGGTCAATTCCTGGAACAACTCGCCGATCTGGTCATCCCGGCGCTCGTCCGTCGGTCCCATGATCACCTCCACCCAACCAGCATTAGGAACCCCGTCGTCCGTTGGACCCGACAACCGAAATTGGTGACATTATAGCATTCACGATCGCCACCGCTGGATCCGGTCATCCGGGCGGCGATCCGCCGGTTTGCCGTGGCCCGCTTGACATTTCGAAAACAAATTGGGTATACAATGCGGGTCCCTTCCGTGTGGACCGGCGTGATTTGGATATGCCCAAGCGAGGATCCCATGACCACAGTGTTGCTGATCGCTGCCGCCGTGGTGCTCGTGATCGTGGTGGTGGCGGCGGTCGTCTGGAACCTGGGTGATCGCGGCGAAGCGCCGCCGCTGTCGCCGGCCGGCAAACAGGCGGCGGCCGAAGTGGCTCCGGCCGTCGAGCCCATCGAGATCACCTCCCGCTATGCCGAGGCGGACGGCGTGTCCATCGACCCGAACCGGATCCCGGAGCACCTGCGGCATCTGCTGGACTACGCCCGGACGTGGGCCATCGGCGACGACGTGGAGCGCGACCACTTCATGCGGAGCGTGCCGCTGGCGGAGAAGCAGGCGTTCGTGGACGCCGTGGACCCGCTCCAGGACGAGCTGGCGAAGTGGTCGGAAGCGCACCGCCACGACGTGCCCGTGCCCGACGAGGTGGTGCTGTACGACATGATGGCCGAGGCGGCGGCGGAGGCCGCGGCGGAAGTCTATCCCCGGGGGCGCTGACTGCAGGGCCGCCGATCGATGGGGCGGTGTGTCAGAGGGGCCTCGATCGGCCACGCGGTGTCTGTCCTGGGGTGCGTGGGCGCTGCTGTGATGGGCGGCTGTCCCGCCGATGGTTTTACCGTTCATCAAGCCGACGGCCACGCTCGGGCCCCTGGTGGCCCTGTTCGACCTCGCCCGGCCGTTCGTCCCGTTCGTCTCCTTCAACAGCCGCCGGATCTGGGACTGGTGCCGCCCGGTGTGGGTCGTCCTGGCTGCCCTCGCCGTGGTCTGGTTGGTCGCGTGAGTCGCCGGGATTTCGGCGAGGAGCGCAACATCCGTATCAACGATGCCCGGATTCTTCCACACGCCGGCTTACACCGGGCGTTCGATGAGCGCGCCGTCCACTTCCATGAACTTCGCCAGCGCCTGTTGCGCCCAGATGATCTGATGATCGCATTCAGACTCGCCATACTGTGCATCGGGGCTGTTGATCTGAAGTGCCGCCCGCCGTCCGTCTGGGCCAGACGTGTGCCGTTGATGCGGAATGGCACCGCGTTCGGGTCGAGGCCTCAGTGCGCAGAGACGACTTCTCCTCCTTCCTCCGGGGGTTGGCTCTGGATAGCGCGGGCCGTCCGCGGCCCGCGCCCTGGAGTGCGGCGGCTGGACGCCGTTTTGAATTCGCCGTAGGCTGCGTCCGCTGGACGCGGCATCTAGCCCGGGCCGAGAGGTCCGGGTGGCCGGAAGCGAAGGGCAAGGGAAAGCCGCGTCAGCGGCGACGGAATCGCTGCCAAACGAGCTGCCATGGACCGGGAAACCGTTTGGTCGTCAGCGTGAGCCGACCGGTTGGATCATGGTGCTGGCGAATCCGGTTTTCCAAGTTGCCGGTGTGGCCGCAGTAATAACGGCGGATGGACTGACTCTGCAGAATGTAGACCCAGTAGATAATAAAAAAGCCGGGGAAAATCTCCCCCGGCTGAAAAATGGCTCCTGAGGTAGGACTTGAACCTACAACCCGCCGGTTAACAGCCGGCTGCTCTGCCGATTGAGCTACTCAGGAACGTTGAATTGTCAATGTCTGACGGGAAATCAAGCCGCCCTTCCGAGAGGGGTAATCTACCAAAGGGCATCATAACTGTCAATAATTTTATGCGGAGCGTCTGGGTGTTTTCGCTCCCATGGTCACTGTTTGGGTTCTGAGTATTGGATCCCGGCGATGTCCGGGGCGTTGACGTCGTAGAACGTGGACTCGACCAGCCGGTTGTACGAGGTCCAGAAGAAGATGCGCACCTTCGCCCGGACCTTCAGGCTGCGGACGAACCAGAAGCGCTGCTCCGGGAGGTAGCGTCGCGTGTACTGGATGTGCAGCTGGCTGATGTTGGCCAGGATGCCCCAGCCGATGTGGATGGAGCCGGTGTTGTCCACCACCGCCTGCATCAGCTCCTTCTCGTTCTCGTCGACCCAGCCGTAGCCGTACACGTTCTCCATGATCTTGGACGCGATCTTCTGCTCGGGGAACTTGCCCGGGATCGGGTCGAACCGGACCTTGACGGCGGTGCGGTCCCCCAGGCGTTCCCGGCCCACCAGCTTGTAGCTGTACCGCTGAAGCAGCGGCGTGAGATAGATCGCCTGGATCTTCTCCTTGTTCGACGGTTTGGCGATCTCGTCATCGATGGCTTTCTTTTTGCGCGCTTCCTGTGATTGAATATAGTTCGCCGGCATGGGTTTGCCGTTCTTGGCCTCGAGCACGTAAACCGGCTCCTTGCGGTACCAGGTGATCCGGTAGATCTCCTCCAGCCGTTCGGACACCTTGTCGCCGTCGAAGTCGGTGGTGATCCGGCGCTCCCGATGGTTGGGCCGTGGCGGGTGGCGCTCCCAGGCGAGGATCTTCTCGAAGACCTCGTCCAGAAATTGCTGTTGGGACGGCAGCGGGCGCTCGGCCGTCTGTCCGGTCGCGGGCGGCAGCGCCAGCAGGGCGCCCAGAATCAGCCCGAAGGCCGGGATGCGGAGCATGGAAGCGACCGGATGGTGCTGTACGCGCATATTCTCCCCGGATGAGCATCCGTCTGGAAACGAACCGCCCTATTTTAACCGAAGACCGATCCGGGCGATCAGGAGTCTGTAAAAATTTATTTAGATTTAACAATCCGGTCGGCGGTCTTTTCTCCAAGCCTACCGCCGGCGGATTGTCTGTTCGTGCTCTGCCTCGGGGTCGAAAGTCTTTCCGCTGATTTCAGTAGTTCCTGTTTAACGCAAGACCCCGTTGTGTGATCCCCTCGAGGTCTCGCCGTCTCCGCCGTTCTCACGCCCGGTTACACCATCCCTCACACTCTTCTCGATTCTCCGTTTTGAAGCCTGCCGTCCGTGGTTCGGGTGCACTTTGATGATGTTCTTGATCTACGGTTGCTCACTCCTCAGGTGGTAAAATAATAAGTAAACAAGAGCGTAGTTTACAGGGGCGTGAAATCTATTAATCCATTGCATAACGCCAAGGAGGAAATCCATATGGAATTTCCGGTAACACAGGGGGCGTACAACCTGCTTGAAGAGAGGTGGATACCTGTTCTTTACGGCAATGGGAAGAACGATCGTGTTGGGATCTGCCAGGCGCTGACTGATGCGCATAAAATCCGGCAGATTGCCGCCAGCAATCCCATGGACAGGGTAGCGCTCCTGCGCTTTCTGTTGGCCGTGCTCATGTGGTGCAAAGAGGACGCGAAATCTTCCCTTGCGGCGTTAGCCGAGAAGAGCGTCGGCATATCGGAGAACTGGCTAGCTAAACTGGAGGAAAACAAGGCCGCGTTTAACTTGTTTGACGAACAACAACCGTTTATGCAGGACCTGGCCGTCAAGGGCGAAAAGACAAACGCGGCCACAGAACTAATTCACGATCTGCCGTCTGGTTCGGCACTAAATCACTTTCGACACACCAGGGACAAAGAGGACGGGTTGTGCCCAGCGTGTTGCGCGCTTGGTCTTGTCCGTTGGCCGTGCTATGCCACGGCTGGCACGAAGGGTGCCGGCAAGAGCATGACCGCAAGCCCCAATGGTAACACTCCTACCTACGCTTTCCCTGTCTGCAACACCTTGCTCCAGTGCCTTTGGGCATCACTTGAGCGTCTTACGGCCTCGCCGAAGGACACACCCATCTGGTTGTCAAACGGGTGCCCCGACGAACTCGGACCTCTAAGCGGTCTCACTTGGCGGTCACGTAGCGTACTTCTAACCATGCCGACTGAAAATGACGGTAGTCAATGCTGCTACTGTGGCGCAACAGAGGGTGGTTTGATTCGTGAGATTCACTTCCAGCCAGGTTGGAAGCGGCTCTCCGCCAAGCCTTGGGATGCCGATCCGCATCTCGTCCTAGTGGCGCGTAAGAAGAAGAACGGAGCCGTGGAACCGGTACTCGTAGTCTACCCCAGTCCTAACGATCCTGTCGAACGTCCGGCAATGCTCTGGCGTGACTTGACGCAGGGGGTGTTTGAATCAACTGGCGCAGATCCGAAAAATAGCGTCCCACACGACGTGGTCGTGCTTGGCTCCGTCCAAGCGTTGCTGAAGCATTGCGAGACGATCCGGGTCAAGCCGATAGCGGGTGCCGCTGTGGTTGATCTGTCGAAGAACTGTGTTGATGCCCTGCGCTGTCTCGTCAAGCACACCACGCCCAACAAGAAGACGACCAAGGATGAGCACTCCGAAGTCAATGCTTCTGTTGTGCTGGTCATACCCGATGCCGAGTCCCGCCTGTGTGCCGCTCTCGAACACCCCACAGTATCGTCGCTACCCGACGCCGAGGTTGTCAAGCTTCTGCGCGAAATCTATGAGCCAGTCGTCGCACATATTGTCGCATCCACCGCCACGGGCTCGCCATTGCGCCGCCGCGCGGCGAAAAATCATGCGCAAGCTCTGCTGAACAAGAAGATCAAAGAGCTGGTGGAGAAGCCGGATCATCCGTCGAACGCAGGTACGCCTGCAGCCGTGCCTGGCAAACCAAAACTTGGCCGAAAAAAAGGAGGCTCAAAATGAGCCAGACCGCTGAATACATCAAGAGGCTTTCAGCCTTGCAGGAAGGCGAACGTTCGCAACTGCGCCGTCTGGCCGGACGACCGCTCGACGCAACGCTCCAGGGTTTTGACATCTTCACGGGCCTCTGGTGGCCGCTGCGGGCGAACAGTCCGGCCACCCCGCGCCGGGAGCCGTCATGGCTCGTGGCCAAGCTTTTCGGCGCGTTCCCCGTCCCGCACATCCGGACCGATTCAGGCACTGGGCCCACTTTACCCGAAGTCCTGGCCCGCTGCGAACCGCTCGACGAGGATGGCCGCAAGCGCTTCCGAACTCGATTCGACGCTTTGCTTTGTTCGTCCCTGTCGTCTCTGGAACCACATGTACGCTGGGCGCTGGGAGAAGTCGCCCTAGCCGTCGCCGGCCATGTGTTGCATGCGCGTGATGTGAAGGGATTAGACTGGGTGCAACTCCTCGACGATCTCTCCATCTGGGACCGGGGTGAGGAGCACCGCCGCGGACGCGATGTTCGCGACATCTGGGCCGAAACGTATCTCAAGTCCGTCAGACAAACTTACAAGGAGGAAGAATAATGCTCATCGAAATTCACATGATCCAAAATCACAGCCCGGCGAACCTGAACCGGGACGACCTTGGCGCGCCCAAAACCTGCATCTTCGGCGGCGTCACCCGGGCGCGCATCTCCAGCCAGTGTCTCAAACGCAGCATCCGGCGCAGCCCGGAGTTTGCAGCCGCTTTAGAAAAGGATGGTGGCGTGCGCACACGACGGCTTATCGAGTTGATCGCAAACGCTGCGGTGGGTGAAGGCAATCAACCGAATGAGCAACATCTCACAGCCATTCGGAAGGTCTTCACGGACGGGGGGATTGGCTTGAAGAATGAGAACACTTTCGACATACTCTTCTTTCTTCCCCAATCCGCCATCAACGAAATGGGTGCTGCCGTGCGCAGCGGAAACGGAGACCTGGGAAAGAAATTCGCTGAGATTATCGGCAAGTTAGTCAAGACGCCCGACATCGCACTCTGTGGCCGTATGACCGAGTTCGAGGCCAAGGGATCGTTTAAGGATCTCAAAGGACAGTTCACCGTTGAGGCCGCACTCTCCGCCGCTCATGCGATTTCGACTCACGAGGTCGTGAACGAAGTGGACTACTTCACCGCCGCCGACGACGTGCGCGGCCAGGACGCCGGCGCGGCTCACGTCAACGAGGCCATATTCAACTCGGCCTGCTTCTACAAGCACTTCGTCATTGACTTCGATCAGTTGAAGAAGAACCTGGCGAACGATGCCGACCTCGCCCTCAAGACAGTCCGCTGCTTCCTTGAAGCGGCGGTCAAGGCGAATCCCTCGGGCAAACAGCACGCGTTTGCGGCATTCAATCCGCCCGACGGAGTTCTGGTTGAGGTCAAGACCAAGTCGGCCACTCCCGTCAGCTACGCCAACGCCTTCGCCGATCCGGTGCCGGAAAAGTGCGAACGCGGATTGATCGGCGAAAGCATCACCAGACTCGGCCAGTACGCGCATGATCTCGTTGCAGGTTACGGCATCGAGGCCGACCGCTTCTGGTTCTCGCCGAATCTGCGCCATCGCCTGACCTGGATTGACACGAGCAAAAAGCAACACGAACAGGAACAATCCGTGGTCGGTTCCAAAGAGTTCGGTGAGTTCGATCAGTTCGTCAATAAGGTCATGGACAAGATGATGACAACCGATACGCCTGCGGAGGCGACGAAATGACCGAAGCCAACACACTCTTCCTCCGCCTTGAAGGCCCCCTCCAGGCTTGGGGTGACACGTCAAAGTTCGTCATCCGGCGTACCATGGATGCGCCGACCAAGTCCGGCGTGCTGGGCCTGCTCTGCTGCGCCATGGGCCTGTCGCGTGAGAAGGCGCGGGAGCGCTTGCCTGAACTGAACGGGCTGGCGATGGGTGTGCGCGTCGACCGGCCCGGCACGCGGTGGTGGGATTACCAAACGGTTGGAGCGGGGATCGGCATGACGACAGCCGGGGGTGGTCTGAAGACCGGCGCCCAAGGCACGCTCATCACGCGCCGGGAATACCTGGCCGACGCGAGTTTTCTCGTGGCGCTCCAGGGCGATGCGAAGTTGATCCATGATATCGCTTCGGCGATTGCTGCGCCGAAGTGGCCGATTTTCCTTGGCCGCAAGTCCTGCCCGCCGTCCGTCCCGGTGCTGGCAATGCCCCACGAAGGTGAGTCGTGGACGAATCCCGCCGGTCATGACGACCTGAACGCCGCGCTCGGTGCCGTACCATGGCACCCCCGGCACAAAACCAACGCGACGCCGCAGAATGGAACGGTGAAAACACTTGTGGAATGGAGGCCCAATTCAGAAGGTGACGCCGCTCCCGACGACGCGGAAGTATGGTACGACGTTCCGGTCTGCTTCGATCCGCCGGTTCACGAACCGCGATTCGTCTTGCGCGGTGAGATTTCACCGACGGTCGGCGAGGCGCTTCAGGGGCCTGCCCCCGCAATGCCCCGTCCGCGCGCAAATTATACAAATTCAGAGTATCGCAAGCGCCGCGAAGAGCGGATTCAAGCCGACGCCGGATTGTGTGTTTTCTGCAAGTCGCCGGGGCCGCGCATGACTGTCCAGCACGTCACCTACCGAAGGGCCGGGGGTGACGAAACCCAAGAGGATCTGCGTTCGCTTTGCGGTCTGTGCCATGATGCCGTCACCATGATCGAATACGGCCGTGGCATGGGATTGGACCGCATCAATCCTGAAGAGCCCCGCTGGCGCGACCTTATTTTTCAAAAACGGGATGATATTCTCCGCTTCCGCTCGCTGGAGACTCGACGCCGGCGTCTGGCCACCGAGGAGGTGGAATAGCCATGTATTTGTCCAGTCTCTTGATCAACGTCGGCGACAACCCCGACCGGCCCCGGCCAGGACGGGCATGGTTGAGGAACCGCTACCGTGTTCACCAACGTCTTTGTATGGCCTTCCCGTCCGATTTGCGAAAAGAGGGCGATCCTGAATTCCTTGCCCCATACAAGCCGGAGGATTTCCCTGAGCAGCGGCACCTGGCGGACCAAAAGAAGAACGAGGTCGACGGCGCCACCCTAAACCAAGTCCACGCCCCGCGCAATGACGCAACCGGTTTCATGTTTCGCGTCGATCCTCGTTCCAACGGCCGAGCGGTGATCATCGTGCAGTCTGCCAGAGAACCCGACTGGGGGTATGCCTTTCACAATGCGAATTATCTTCTGGCAGCGCCCCCTGAGGTGAAACCATTTGAGCCACGCTTCTCGAAAGACCAGTGCCTTCGATTCCGCCTCGCGGCAAATCCGACCAGGCGCCTGAGCAGGCATTCACCGGATGCAAGGGAGGAATCCGTCGGGAAGCGCGTTCCCATTCCGACCGACCAGCTGACCGATTGGCTTGAGCGTCGGGCCGAATCTTCAGGATTCATCATCAAGCGAGATGCCACCACCCTGCAGCCGGGGTATATCTATATGAACAAAAACGGCGATGGTCAGAGGCTGCGTTCGATTCTTTTCAACGGCCTGCTTCGGGTCACGGACGCCGATGCCTTTCGACAGACCCTGGTGCGCGGCATCGGTTCCGGCAAAGCCTTCGGGTTCGGCCTGCTTTCGGTCGCGCCGGCCGATCCTGCCGACTGGGACGAGGCGACATGAGAGTACGGGATCTGCACGTCCTGCCCAAATTCAGCGACGGATGGAGCTACCTCTACGTCGAGCATTGCCGCATCGACCAGGACGCCCGGGCCGTTGCCATCCACGATGAATCCGGCAAAGTGCCGGTGCCCTGCGCTAATCTGGCTCTGCTCATGCTGGGACCGGGCGTAGCCATCACCCATGCCGCAATTTCTGTGCTGGCGGACCATGGTTGCCTGGTGGCTTGGTGCGGCGAAGGGGGAGTTCGGTTCTATGCGGTGGGCATGGGCGAGACGCGGAGTGCAGCGAATTTCCTGCATCAGGCACGGGTTTGGGCGGACGCGGCCATGCGTTTGAAGGTCGTGCGCAATCTGTATCAGCTGCGGTTTGACGAGACGTTCGATCCGGAGTTGAGCCTGCGCCAGATCCGTGGGATGGAAGGCGTTCGGGTTCGGGATGCTTATGCCAGGGCGGCCCGGGAAACCGGGGTCCCGTGGTCAGGTCGCAGCTACCGCCGTGACAAGTGGACCGATGCGGACCCGGTTAACAGAGCATTGTCGGCGGCTAATTCCTGTCTTTACGGCATTTGCCATGCGGCCATCGCTTCGGCGGGATTCTCGCCTGCGCTCGGTTTCATCCACACCGGAAAGATGTTGTCCTTTGTTTATGATGTCGCCGATCTTTACAAGGCGGAACTTACCATTCCAACAGCCTTTCGGGCGGCGGCGGAAGAAAATAACGGGCTGGAACGCCGCGTGCGCATTCTGTGCCGCGACCTGTTCGTGTCAACACGGCTCTTGGAGAGAATCATACCGGACATTCAAACGGTGCTGATGTCGCCAAAGAAAGGGGAGACCAGTGATGGCCCATTCGACCAGGATGCCGCCGCTCCGGGTGCTTTATGGGATCCCGTGACAGGTGAAGTGGAGGGCGGGTGCGCCTATCCGTTGGAAAATGATGAAACGGAGGCTGACGATGATGGTTCTGATCCTTGAACGTGTGCCGACTGGGTTACGGGGTGAGTTGACTCGATGGTTTCTGGAACCGAAAGCAGGAGTTTTTGTGGGGAGAGTTTCAGCAATGGTACGCGATAAACTCTGGGAAAAAGCCCGCAGCCAAGCCAAGGGAGGCGGTTGTGTAATGTTGTATACGAGTGACAATGAGCAGGGTTTTCGGATTCGGAGTTGCGGGGAAACAGCGCGCTCGGTAGAGGACTTCGAGGGGCTTTTTCTTGTACGGGTACCATAAATACAGGATTTTTTCAGTATCGTCCCCACGCGCGTGGGGGTGAACCGCCGTTCCGCGCCGCCCTGGCCGAGGCGTTCAAATCGTCCCCACGCGCGTGGGGGTGAACCGTATTTCATGGAGCGGGAGCCCGTGCCGCCTCTATCGTCCCCACGCGCGTGGGGGTGAACCGTACGGCGGCCTGGGCGACATCCTGATCGCCAGCATCGTCCCCACGCGCGTGGGGGTGAACCGTTCTGGACGTCCGGGCCGCATGACCGGGACGCATCGTCCCCACGCGCGTGGGGGTGAACCGTCGGCCATGTACTTGAGGCTGGAACCGGGACGCATCGTCCCCACGCGCGTGGGGGTGAACCGAAAACGACCACCGACACAGCCGCCGAGTAAGGATCGTCCCCACGCGCGTGGGGGTGAACCGTCGGAGACGTTAACGGTGATCGTGGCGCTCCCATCGTCCCCACGCGCGTGGGGGTGAACCGCACCGGCGCAAACGACCAGCCGACGGGCATCTATCGTCCCCACGCGCGTGGGGGTGAACCGATCACGCCATTGGTAACGAGCTGCCGCAGTTTATCGTCCCCACGCGCGTGGGGGTGAACCGTAGATTCCAGTAAGGTGGTTCCTTATGTTAGCATCGTCCCCACGCGCGTGGGGGTGAACCGGCCGAGACGATGGAGACGGTGGGCCGTGTCATATCGTCCCCACGCGCGTGGGGGTGAACCGACCCACGACATGCTGAGCACCGCCGTGGCCGAATCGTCCCCACGCGCGTGGGGGTGAACCGTCCACCGTGTTATTGGCCGCCACTTCCCATTGATCGTCCCCACGCGCGTGGGGGTGAACCGGAGGGCGGTTGTACCTCAACACTCTCCAGGGCATCGTCCCCACGCGCGTGGGGGTGAACCGGAGGCTTCAGTCGGAGTCTTGGTCTTGGTCTTATCGTCCCCACGCGCGTGGGGGTGAACCGAGTCATTTTCACAATTATATAAAACCGTAGTTATCGTCCCCACGCGCGTGGGGGTGAACCGGCGTTCTGCTGTCTGAAAAGTATGACGATTCAAATCGTCCCCACGCGCGTGGGGGTGAACCGACCTTCATGGCCAGTTGGGTTTGTTTCACCGGATCGTCCCCACGCGCGTGGGGGTGAACCGCGATAAGCACCTCGGGAAAATCCTTCACGATGCATCGTCCCCACGCGCGTGGGGGTGAACCGGTCCGGGAGGAATATATCTCCGGCGACGATACATCGTCCCCACGCGCGTGGGGGTGAACCGGCGGGGGCCTACTCTCCCCAGTTGGACAAGTAATCGTCCCCACGCGCGTGGGGGTGAACCGAACCGATCCCGGGTCAACGCCGAGATGCTGTGATCGTCCCCACGCGCGTGGGGGTGAACCGTTTTTCGTTGTAGAGCAGGGTTTGCTGATAAAATCGTCCCCACGCGCGTGGGGGTGAACCGAAAAACGGCGATCCGCCGTCCAGCTCGGTGATATCGTCCCCACGCGCGTGGGGGTGAACCGACCAAGCCCGACACGTTAACAATCGCTGCGAAATCGTCCCCACGCGCGTGGGGGTGAACCGCTAGGTGCGTGGTGCAAGGCGTTGACCGACCTATCGTCCCCACGCGCGTGGGGGTGAACCGGAACGGGCGCGGGTCGAGGAGCGGTCGCTGGGATCGTCCCCACGCGCGTGGGGGTGAACCGGGCCGACACATTGCCATCTACAACAAGGTGAAATCGTCCCCACGCGCGTGGGGGTGAACCGACTACGATGTTATCGGCCTGCCGATGGCGTCCATCGTCCCCACGCGCGTGGGGGTGAACCGAACCGGGACCGCCGCGCGATCCCCCTGACCGCATCGTCCCCACGCGCGTGGGGGTGAACCGTTGAACGAGTTACGGATGATGGCGCTGTTATCATCGTCCCCACGCGCGTGGGGGTGAACCGGAATTGACTGATTCCGATCTTGAGTGCGTGGCATCGTCCCCACGCGCGTGGGGGTGAACCGCACGCCGTCGAGAACAACCAGAAGGTCTATCCATCGTCCCCACGCGCGTGGGGGTGAACCGCAACGATGAAACAATAGAGACGGCTCCTGTGAATCGTCCCCACGCGCGTGGGGGTGAACCGGTATGGGATTATGTGGCCGGTAAAAACAAGAAATCGTCCCCACGCGCGTGGGGGTGAACCGGCAGCGGCATCGACCTGACCACGCAGACGGACATCGTCCCCACGCGCGTGGGGGTGAACCGGTAGCCAGCCGCGCGGCCGCCGCTGGGTGCCGCCCGGACCGGCCGGTCCGGGTCGTCGTGGTATTCTGAATCGGTGGAGCTCCGCAGGAGAGGGGGGCGACGCCACCCGATAGACCATGCCAAAAATTGACGAGGCCCCTATCGGTACACGTAGGAATAGACCACCTTGCCGCTCAGGCTGGCGGCATGCAGGATGACTTCGATGGTCAGCCGGGCGCCGGGTTGCCCCACCGGGACGGTGAGCGTGCCGGTGGCCTGGGGCGGCCCCGAATACTTCGATTCCCCGGCATTCACCACGGTCGAGCCGTTCAGCTTGACCGCCACCCATGAGCTGAAATTCCGGTAGCCGCAGGTGTTCTGGGCGGTGGTCCCGGCCGTCGCGTCGAGACGGATCGCCTGTCCCGGTTCCATGAACGCGGGCGGATTCGTCCAGGTCACCTTGCCCACGTAACTGCCGGAACACTTCGTGGCGTTCGAGCAGTCAACCCACGCGCGGGTGCCGGTTGCGGCGCCTGTGGTGATGTCCAGCGATGCACTCGGATAACAGGCATCCGGTTCGGGGATCGTTTTCTCGATATGAGGGGCCCCGTCCTGATGCCAACCCGTCCGGTTGACCGGCGGCGGCGAGGTGGTGTCCGCCGGGGTTCCGGTCTTTCCGGAAGCCAGCTGCGCCTCGGTGGTCTTCAGTTCCGCGTCAATCTGCTTCAGGGCGCTCTGAATCAGAACACCCAGGCCCTTGTTGGCAAACGGAAGATGGGGGTTCAGTGTGTGATCTTGAATCTTGGCGTCGACGGACTCCTTGAAAGTACCTTGCAGGGCATACAGTTGGGTCATGATTCCCTTCAAGCCGCGCAGCTTGATGGTTTTCACCTTCAGGTCCTTTTCGTCGTCGGCGATCATCGCGAACATTTTGTACAGGCGGTTGAACCAGCGCACATGGGTTTTGGCGATGTGCAGATAGGCCGGATCCTCGAATTTGGGCAGATTCTTCGGGTCGGTCTGCTTCATGTGCACGTATTCATGATCGATGGTCTCCGCCCAGGACAGATAATTGAGTGCGGATTCGAATTTCTTCTTCTTCCACAGCTTCTCGCTTCGGCCCAGGGCCAAGACGTCGTCATCGAGAGTCATCTCGTTTTCCCCGATGCCCAGGAGGTTCCGGGTGCCGGTCTGGGCGTTTTGGCCGGAGTCAAGATGTCCCAAAATCACCCGCTTCTCCTTGACGTCGATCAGCAGCTGGTTGGCCAGCTCTTCTTCCCCGAGAAAGTTCAGCGTCTCGACAATGATCTGAACCGATCGGGTGAATTCATCGTCTGGCGGGCTGGCCGGGAGCCAGGGGCCGGCCAGTAAACACATGGCGAGCAGATACAGCGACATGACCGTTCCGACCGGCTTTGATGATTCGCGATATTTGGCCATGCTGACCTCTCTCAGGTATTGCCATACTGCGATTCCACATAAATTTAATCTGAGCTGATTTTGTTAGTCAAGACCAATCCGTGCCGACCCGTGCAGGCGGATGTCGTGCCTGGTTGCGCCGGTTCAGGGTGGGCCCCGCAGTGGAAGGGAGCGGTTCGGCCCGGAAGGTTGGACGTCGACCTGGCCATTCTCCTTCTCCGCCACTCAATCAACGAGCCGGCGGAATCCCCGACGGGTGATCCGGTCGGCGGCCGCGGTCGTTGCGACTGTGGCTGGGTGCGGGCGATGGAAATGATCCTCAGAGCTGGGGGAGTGATCTCACTGGTTTTTTGTTATCATAGTCGGGCGGACTCCCGGCCGGACGCCGCGCCGCGTGTCCGATCCCGTCGTCACAGGAGACAGGCCCATGCAACGTCTGACCCGATTGACCCGATGCCTCGCGCTCGCGCTGGCGCTGCTGCTGGCGGCCGCGACAGCCACCGCCCGGCAGACCCCCGCCCAGCAGACCGCCGCAGCCAAGCCCAAGTCGTCCGCCCCGCCGAAGCCGGCCGTCCAGCCGAAGGACCAGGCGCCCGCCGTCTACCAGGCCCGGTTCGAGACGTCCAAGGGCGTGTTCGTCATCGAGGTGACCCGCGCCTGGGCGCCCCGGGGGGCGGACCGCTTCTACAAGCTGGTCAAGAGCGGCTACTACGACGGTTGCCGCTTCTTCCGGGTCATCCCCGGATTCATGGTGCAGTTCGGCATCAACGGCGATCCGGCGGCCAACGCCGCGTGGAACGGCGCCACCCTCACCGACGATCCGGTGGTCAAGTCGAACCGGCGCGGCTTCGTGTCGTTCGCCATGCGCGGGCCCAACACCCGGACCACCCAGGTGTTCATCAACTTCGACGACCAAAACACCAACCTGGACGGCATGGGCTTCGCCCCGTTCGGCCGGGTGGTGCAGGGGATGGATGTGGTCGACTCCCTGTACTCGGGCTACGGCGAGGGGGCGCCCCGCGGCCGCGGCCCCGACCAGGGGCGCATGCAGGCGGAGGGGAACCGGTACCTGACCGCCCGCTTCCCCAAGCTCGACTACATCGTCAAGGCCGTCATCGTCCCGGCCGCGGCGAAGTGAGCGCCCGCCGGCGCCGGTTGGGCGAATAGTGAACAGTGAACGGTGAACGGTAAACGGTAAGAAGATAGGAGATAGTGGATCGGAGATGCCTCCAGTCTGTTGACATGCGATGTGTTAGGTGAATGGGGGAACCGGTGAATGGGTACCAGGATCCGGGTTCCGTGATCCGGGGCCCGGAACCCGGGTCCCGGGTCCGAAGTCCGATGTCCGATGCCCGATGATCGGTAACGAGCCTCGAGTCTCGAGCCTCCAACCTCGATCACGATTACGATCACGATCACAACTTACGATTACGAGCACGACAAGAAGAACCGTTGTGTCCTTCGTGCCTTCGTGGTGCACGCGCTTACTAGAAATCAAAAATATTCCCGGGGGCGAGGATGAGGGCGGGGTCGAGCTCGCGCTTGAAGGCGCGCATCCACGCGATGGCCCGGGGCGGGAAACAGTAGGGGAGGAATTCCTTTTTCACCTTGCCGATGCCGTGCTCGGCGCTCACCGTGCCGGCGGCGGCCTGGACCAGCCGGCACATCTCGTGAACGGCGGCCCTGGCCCGGGCCTTGGCGTCGGCGTCGGCGGCGACGATGTTGAAGTGGGGGTGGCCGTTGCCGATGTGGCCGTAGCCGTACACCTCGTCCAGGCCGTGTGTTCGGCAGATGGCGCGGACGGCGGGGAACATCGCGGCGATCCGGTTGTGGTGCACCGCCCAGTCGGTGGAGACCTTGCCGCCGCCGGCGCCGCGGCAACGGATGCCGCGCTCGTTCAGCGTGGACGGGATGGCGTGGCGGAGCGCCTTCATCTCCTCTTTCCGCGCCCGGGTGTCGCCCACCATGGTGTCGTCCACCAGGGCGCCGCTCCCCTCCAGCCGCTCCAGCCATGCCTCGAGCAGCGCGTCGACGCCCCCTGCGGACGCCTCCTCCTCGATGAAGAGCATGCCGCCGGCGCCAGCCGGCACGGCGGCGCCCTTCTCGTCGCGGATGAGCGCCAGCGACCCGCCGTCGAAGTATTCGAGGCAGCGGACGCCGGGGGCGCTTTCCCGGAACGCGGCCGCCGCGGCCAGGGCCGCGGCCTCGTCGGGATAGTAGGCGTAGAGCGACAGGTAGTCGGCGGGGAGGGGCAGGCACCGGAGCTCGATTTCGGTGATGACGCCCAGGGTCCCTTCACAGCCGATGAAGAACTGGATGGGATCCTGGAAGCCGTAGTAGCCGGCGGCGTTCTTGTCCACCGCCGCGGCATGCAGCTCCAGCGCCTCGCCGGAAGCGAGCACCACGCGGAGCCGCTGCACCCAGTTGCGGACGGCCCCGTACTTGAGGCTGCGGGCGCCCGAGGCGTTGGTGGCCACGGCGCCGCCGATGCAGCAGTCGGGCTCGCTGGTGGGGTCGGGCGGGAAGAACAGGCCGTGCGTCTCGAGCTGCGCCTTGAGCTGGGCGAGGTTCAGCCCGGGTTGGACCACGGCGGTGCGCGTGTCGGGGCGGATGTCGGGCGGGGCCTGGAACCGCTCCAGGCTCAGCAGGTACCCCGACGGCGCCACGCAACTGCCGGTGGTGGATGAGCGCAGGCCCACCGGCGTGACCGCCCGGCGTTCCGCCGAGGCCCAGGCCAGGATGTCGCGCACCTCGGTCTCGTCGGCGGGGCGGAACAGCCCCTCCGGCGCGCCGCGGTAGCCCAGCGCGTCGGCGTTGTATCCCTCGAGGATTTCAGGGTCGGTGACTGGTGCGATCATCGGTGGTTGCCTCGACTCGCAGCATCGATCTGCGGGGCTCGGGACTCGAGGCTCGCGGCTCGTTCTCGCTCCCTCAATTCTAACTCGTAATCGTAATCGTAATCGTGCTCGTAATCGTAATCGTGCTCGTAATCGTGGTCGTGCTCGTGATCGTAATCGAACTGTTTGATGAAGGTTTGAACGTTTGAATGTTTGAATGTTCGCATCTGCTCACCCATTCACCCGCTCACCCATCTAATCCTCTGGGTCCTCTGCGCCTCGGCGGTGAATCAGCCTTCTTCCAACTTCTCGAGAAACGCGGCCTCGTCCAGCACCGCTACGCCCAGCGCCTGCGCCTTGGCCAGCTTCGAGCCGGCGTCGGCGCCCACCACCAGATAGTGCGTCTTCTTGCTCACCGAGCCGGTGACCGTACCGCCCCGGGCGCGGATCTTGTCGGCCGCCTCGTCGCGGCTCATGGCCGCCAGCGTGCCGGTGAGCACGAACGTCTTGCCGGCGAAGAACGCCGCCTCGCCGCCCGCGGGGACCGGCGGGGCTTCGGGTTCCGCCAGGTTGAGACCGGCGGCACGCAGGCGCTCCACCAGCGCCCGGTTGCGCGGCTCGGCGAAGAAGGCCCGGATGCTTTCGGCCACCACCGGGCCCACCTCCTCGGTGGCGAGCAGTTCCTCCTCCGAGGCGGCCATCACGGCGTCGAGGGTGCCGAAGCGACGCGCCAGCAACTGCGCCGTGCGCTCGCCCACGAAGCGGATGCCGAGGCCGAACAGGAGCCGATGCAGGGGATGGGCGCGGCTGGCGTCGATCTGGGCGAACAGGTTCTCCGCCGACTTGCGACCCATCCGCTCCAGCGCCACAACCGTGTCGAAGTCCATGGTGTAGAGGTCGGCCACGCTGGCCACCATCTCTTTGTCCACGAGCTGGTCCACCAGCGCCTCACCGAGGCCCTGAATGTCCATGGCCCGGCGGGAGGCGAAGTGAAGGAGCGATCCCTTCAGCTTGGCCGGGCAGTCGGCCGACTCGCACCGCGCCACCGCCTCCCCCTCGGGGCGGTGGACCGTGCCGCCGCACGCCGGGCACCGCTCCGGCATGACGAATTCGGGGAGCTCGCCCTCGCGACGACTGATGATCACCTGGACCACCTTGGGGATGACATCGCCCCCCTTCTCGATCAGCACCCAGTCGCCTACGCGGACGTCCAGCCTCCGGACCTCTTCCGGGTTGTGCAGCGTGGCCCGGCTCACCGTGGAGCCGTCGAGGAGCACCGGATCGAACTCGGCCACGGGGGTGAGCGCTCCGGTGCGGCCCACCTGGACGGCGATGTGTCGCACCCGCGTGGTGGCCTGTCGGGCCGGGTACTTGTACGCAACGGCCCAGCGCGGGATCTTGGCGGTGGCCCCGAGGCGGGCCTGCAGCGCCGCGGCGTTGACCTTGACCACCACGCCGTCGATTTCGAAGGGGAGATCGGGCATCCGGCCGCGGACCTCCTCGATGAACGCCTCAAGCTCGGCGAGATCGCCGCACTCGCGGACCATCGGGCTCGTCCGGAAGCCGTGGCGGTTCAACCAGTGCAAGGTGTCCAGATGAGTGGAGAGCGGCGTGGTGCCATCGACCAGGAGTCCGTAGGCATAAAAGTCCAGGCGGCGGCCGGCCACCACGCGGGCATCCAGCGTCCGCACCGTGCCGGCGGCGGCGTTGCGGGGGTTGGCGAACGGCGCTTCGCCCGCTTCCCGTCGCGTCCGGTTCAGGCGCTCGAAGCTCGCCAGCGGCATCACCACCTCGCCGCGCACCTCGATGCGGCCGGCAACGGACGGACCGGCCGGCTCCCGCGCGCCGGCGCGGGCGCCGCGGGCTTCCAGCACAAGCGGGACAGTCCGGATGGTCCGGATGTTGGCGGTGACCACCTCGCCGCGCAGGCCGTCGCCCCGGGTGACGGCCTTGACCATCCGGCCGTCCTCGTAGAGCAGCGACATGCTCAGGCCGTCGAACTTGAGCTCGGCGGCGTAGGTGAACGCCTCGCCGGGGATGAGCTTGCGCACCCGGGCGTCGAACTCGCGGATCTCGTCCAGGGAGTACGCGTTGTCGAGGCTGAGCATGGGCGCGGCGTGGACGTGGATGTCGAACCCCTCGGCCGGCTCGCCGCCCACGCGCTGCGTGGGCGAGTCGGGAGAGCGAAGCTCAGGATGCGCCGCCTCCAGCTCCTGGAGGCGCCGCATGAGCTGGTCGAATTCGAAGTCGGAGATCTCCGGCGCGTCCAGCACGTAGTAGCGGTGCTCGTGGTGCCGGATCTCCCGCCGCAGCTGCTCGATGTCCTTTCGGATGTCGCCCATCCCGTCACCGCTCCCGCTGGGCTGTCGCCCGGATATCGTCATCCCGCCGCCGGCGGGGTGCGTCCGGGCGGACCGGTCGTGGCGCCCGCGCTAGGCGTCCTCGTCCCCGGCCGCCGCTTCCTCGGCGGCGCCAGGCGTCCGCACCAGGCCCATCTTCTCGCGCACGAGCGGCTCGATCTTCGCCTGGACGTCGGGGTTGTCCTTGATGAACTGTTTGGCGTTCTCGCGCCCTTGGCCCAGCTTCATGCCGTCGAAGGAGAACCAGGCGCCGCTTTTGTCCACGACCTTCAGGTTGATGCCAAGGTCCAGGAGATCGCCCTCGCGCGAGATACCCTCGGAGTAGATGATATCGAACTCCGTCTCCCGGAAGGGCGGGGCGATCTTGTTCTTGACGATCTTGAGCTTGGTCCGGTTGCCCACGACCTCCTCGCCGATCTTGATGGAGCCGATGCGACGGATGTCCACCCGGATGCTGGAGTAGAACTTCAACGCCCGGCCGCCGGTGGTGACCTCGGGATTGCCGAACATGACCCCGATCTTCTCGCGCACCTGGTTGATGAAGATCAGGCAGGTTTTCGACTTGGCCACGATGGCGGTGAGCTTGCGCAGCGCCTGGCTCATGAGCCGGGCCTGAAGCCCCATGAACGAGTCGCCCATCTCGCCGTCGAGTTCGGCCTTGGGGACCAGCGCGGCCACGGAGTCGATGACGATGATATCGACGGCGCCGCTCCGCACCAGCAGCTCGGCGATCTCCAGGGCCTGCTCCCCGTGGTCGGGCTGGGAGACCAGCAGCTCGTCGGTGTCCACGCCCAGCTTTTTGGCGTAGATCGGGTCCAGCGCGTGCTCGGCGTCGATGAAGGCGGCGGACCCGCCCTGACGCTGGGCGGCGGCGATGGCGTGCAGGGCCAGCGTGGTCTTGCCGCTGGACTCGGGGCCGTAGATCTCGACGATCCGGCCCTTGGGCCAGCCGCCCACCCCGAGGGCCGCGTCGATGGACAGCACGCCGGTGGGGATCACCGGGATGTCCAGGTCGCGGGGCCGGTCGCCCAGCTTCATGATGGATCCCTTGCCGAACTGACGCTCGATCTGGCTGAGCGCCGTCTCGATCGCCTTGCTCTTCTGGTCGCGTTCGTTGGCCATATGTGCTCCTCTGATCGGTTATGGTTCCATGGACTGGATTTCGCTGATGAGCAGGCCCATCAGCGATTCCATCTCCCGGTGCATCCGGGAGGTGAAGATCCGGACTTCGGTCCGCCGGACCGCGTCCGGGTCGCCGGTGCGCACCTGCTCGATCACCGGCTGCCAGCGCGGGTTGTGCCGGACCACCTGTTCAAAGTGTTGATCGGCGCGCTGCGGCTGGCGCCGCCGCCGCTCGATGAGCCCGGCCAGGAAATGGAAAAACGCGGTGCGTCCGAGCCGCGGCGTGACCTGGCGGGTGCCCGCGGCCGCCTCCCGCGTGGCGTCGCCCAGGTAGTAGGCAACGGAGCTCAGCAGCGACACCTGGGGCAGGGGCCGCGCCTGGAAAGCGGAGCGGAACGTCCGCCCCGAGTGCTTGAAATCCTCCGCCAGGAAGCGGGTGATGCCCAGCAGGAACTGGGGCGCGAACGCCCGCGGCGCCCGGTGGCCGGCCACCTCCAGGTGCGACTGGGCGTCGTCGAACCGGCCGCGCTTGATCTGGATCAGCCCCATGAGCAGATTGGCCGGCGCGTGTTCCGGGTGCCGCTGGAGGAGCCGTTCGAGGCAGCGCCGGGCGGCCGCCTGGCGGCCGGCGATGAAATGCAGCTCGGCGAGGATCCGCAGCACCCCCTCGTTCTCGGCGTCCAGGGCCAGCGCCTGCTCCAGCAGTTGCACGCCGCGGCGATGCCGGGCGGTGTAGAGCAGCGGCACGGCCATGCGGATGTACCGCTTGAACTGCGGCGCCGGGCCGCGGTAGCGGGCGGCCACCGGCTCGAGCCGCCGGGCCAGGTCCTGGCGCTGGTCGTGGCCGAAGAGCTGACCCTTGAGTTCGTCCCTGACGCGCCGCTCCAGCTCCTTGCGCTCCAGCACGCCGCGCTGCTCCAGCGCGTCGATGATCTTCTCCACCGAAATGCTCAGGTAGAGGTTGTTGAGGAACTGCTTCTCCAGGTAGCCGACGAGCTCCTCCAGGTTCTTCTCCGAGCTCTTCAGGCTGAACTCGATGGTGGAGATCCGCTCCAGGTCGGCGTCGTCCAGGAGATAGTTCACCTCGTCCCGGTACTGGTGGGGCACCACCGGCGGGGTGAGCTCCGCGTGGCACTTGGCGCAGCGGAGGGCGAAATCGGGATTGCGGGCGTGGCAGCGCTGGCAGATGTTCATCGGTGCGTCGGCGTGCGCCTCCCCCTCAGACCGGATCGTATTCGTAGAAGCCCCGGCCGGACTTGCGGCCCAGCCAGCCGGCGTCGACCATCTTCCGCAGCAGCGGGCACGGCCGGTACTTGGGATCGCGGAAGCCCTCGTGCAGGACCTCCAGGATGTTGAGGCAGACATCCAGGCCGATGAAGTCGGCCAGAGTCAGGGGCCCCATCGGGTGGTTCATCCCCAGCTTCATGACGGTGTCGATGGCCTCCCGGCCGGCGACGCCCTCCATCAGGGCGAAGGCGGCTTCGTTGATCATGGGCATCAGCACCCGGTTGGCGATGAAGCCCGGGAAGTCGTTGACCTCCACCGGCACCTTGCCGAACCGTTCGGCCAGGCCGCGGGTTTCGGCAAAGGTGGCGTCGCTCGTGGCGATGCCGCGGATGATCTCCACCAGTTTCATGAGGGGGACCGGGTTCATGAAGTGCATGCCGATGACGCGGTCGGGCCGGCGGGTGGTCGCCGCCAGGCGGGTGATGGAGATCGAACTCGTGTTGCTGGCCAGGACGACCTCGGGGCGGCAGAGCGCGTCCAGCCGCCGGAAGATCTCCTGCTTCGTGGCGAAGTCCTCGAACACCGCTTCGACGACGAAGTCGGCGTCGGCGCACTCGTCCAGAGAGGGGGTCGTGGTGATCCGCCCCAGGGTCTGCCGCCGGGCCTCGTCGGTGATGACGCCCTTCTCGACGAACTTGGCCAGGCTCTTGCCGATGGCGGCCATGGCGCGCTCCAGCGGCGTCGACTGCACGTCCACCAGCTTCACCCGCAGGCCTGCGGTGGCGGCGGTCTGGGCGATGCCGTTGCCCATGGTGCCGGCGCCGATCACGGCAAACGTTGTGATGGCCATCGGTGCGATCCCTCCTTTCATTAATAGATAACGTTTGAGTCGGTCGGGTGTTCGGGTCCGGCGATGCGCGCCGGGTCCGCTCACGACGGGATCCCCTTGAACGCCTCCACCCGGTCGTCAGGGCCCACGAGGACGAGCACGTCCGTGCGCTTGAGAATGAAATCCGGACGGGCGAGCACGAAGGCGTGGCCGCCGTCCGGCTGCAGTTCCTTGATGCCGATGACGTTCAGCGAGTAATCTTTCCGTAGTTTGGCGTCCAGGATGGATTTACCCACCAGGAAGGGAGGCACGATCAGCTCCAGGATGGTGACGCCGTCGCCCAGGGGGATCTGGTCCAACACGTCCCGGTGGCTGTACCGGTCGGCCGTGCGGATGGCCATCTCCTTTTCGGGGAAGACCACCTCGGTGGCGCCGATCTTCCGGAGGATCTTGCCGTGGGTGTCGTTGACGGCCTTGACCACGATTTTCTTGACGCCCATTTCGGCCAGGTGCAGGGTGATCAGGATCGAGTTGTCGATCCGCTCACCCACGCTGATGATGGCGCAGTCGACGTCCTGCAGGCCCAGCGCCTCGAGCGTCTCGCGGTCGGTGGCGTCGGCGTGGACCGCCTGGGAGGCGGTGTCGCGGGCGCGCTGCACCATCTCCTCGCTGATGTCGACGGCGATGACGTCGTGGCCTTTCTCGTACAGGGACTGGGCGACATGGAAACCGAAAATCCCCAGTCCGATCACCGCATAACGCGCCATGATGGGTGTGCTCCCGGCCCGAAATTCAAGCCGGGATTATACCACAGCGGAAAATGGTCTTGACAATAAAGAACCCCTGCGGTATTAAGGGTGCTCGCTGGACGGATCTTTGCCGTGGGGCTATAGCTCAGCTGGAAGAGCACATGACTGGCAGTCATGGGGTCAGGGGTTCAAATCCCCTTAGCTCCACCAAATATACGAGGCACCCTGAGGGTGCCTCTTTTTTTCGGCCGGCGCCGACCGGGCATCCCGGCGGCGCCGCCGCCGCCCGAGAAGAGGACCATCATGGAGCCGACCGCCGTCACCGACCGGGACCGGGCCATGGCCCGGCGCTGCGTGGAGTGCCCCGTCTGCACACGGGCCCGGCGCCGCCAGCGCGGGCTGGCCTACTGGTTCGTCCGCCGGATCGAAGCGAGCGTCTGTCCGTATTGCCGTGCCTACGAGCGGGTCTACGGCCGCAAGGCGCACGAGCCGGTGCCGAATGAGCCGGATGTCGCGTCGATGTATCGATGAGCAGCGGATGGCCGGCAGGCAGACCGGCTGCGGAAGCCCATCGCGTCACGTCCCGGCGCCGGCCACGGGTGTCACGCCTCGGGATCGGCGGACGTCGGGGGGGTGCTGCGGGATTTGTCGGGCTTGGCGCCTCCGCCGGAGGCGATGAGCCAACCCATCCCGCCGCCCAGCAGCACGGCGAGGTACGGGTTGCCGGTGATGCCTCAGGTGGATCCGGCGCAGGCCGACAGATAATGAAACAGGAAGCCTGCGGCGGCTCCGATCACGACGGCCGCGGCTTGTTTGAGAATGCTCATGGAACCAGCCTCCCGGAGCGGATTAGCCGTGGCTGGGGTGGCATGGCCCCGCTCCGCTCAACGAGATGGATGCCTGAAATCCGCACCGGATTCTCGATACCCGCCCGATCGCCGGCCGCCCACGTTGGCGAGACACCGGGGCGCCGCCAAAAAAAAACAGCCGGCCGCTCTCGCGACAGGCTGTTGAAACATGGTGCCGAAGGGGGGACTTGAACCCCCACGGCCACATTGGCCACTAGACCCTGAACCTAGCGTGTCTGCCAATTCCACCACTTCGGCACATTGGATTCGCTGAAAAGAACTCACGAAGCGGTGTTATTGTAGCCATCCGGCGGTGATTGTCAAGCCCCGATTGTCAGCGGAGACTTCTTCGCGGCCGGGGGCCGTCGCGGAGAATCTGTGACCGCCGGACTAACCGGTCAGAAGTTGTACATCGCCGAGATGGCGAAGCTGTCCTTGTCGCGGGCCAGGTCCCCGGCGATGTCGATCTGCAGGTGACCGAACAGCACGAAGCCGGCGCCGAAGGTGGCGTGGTGGTCCACCTTCATTTCCGGGAAGGTCGTCTGATAGAGAATCGCATGGGCCGCGTCGGCGCCCCCCAGGTAGTGGATGGAGGGATCCGGGGCCTGGTAGTAGCCGGCCCGCAGGGCGACGGAGTTGCTCCGGCCGATGGGGATCAGGTACTCGGCGCCCGCGTGGTATTCGTCACCGTCCTCCCAGCCGAAATACGTATCGGCTTCCGGGCTGGCCGATTGGTTGAGCACGGCCAGGAACTGGTCGTTCAGGTCGGTGTACCGGATCCGGACGTAGTCGAAATTGAATGCCCATTGGTCGGTGGGGGTGATGGAGACGCCCACGCCGAGCCGGTCGGGCACGTTGATCTCGAACTCGGGGTACTCCTGTCGGAGTGAGACATACTGTCCGGTTTGCCAATTGAAGAGATGCAGGTTGTCGTTGAACACCGCTCGGATCTTGTGCGTTTCGCCATACCGGTACACGGCGCCGATACTCACGTAGTCGTTGGGCTTGTACTGGACGCCGGCGACGAAGCTGACGCCCCAGCTGTCGTCGTCCGCGACCATGAAGCGGCCGAAGGTGCTGCCGTCGTCAGTCGTGACTTGCGGTTCGACCATCGGGGGCGGTTGCGTCATGTCAGCCAGATCGCTCCCGTCCAAAGCCAGACGGGCGGCGCGCACGGAGAAACCCACGGCGAATGTCTCGTGCAACCGTTTCGCGACCGAGAAGCCGTAGTTGTCGAGGTTGAATTTCAGGCGAGACGCCTGGCGGTTCACCACCCAGATGATCTGCTCACCCGGCAGATCATTGGGGATGAGGAAAGACGCATTGTAGTAATTGGCCTCGAAGTTGGCCAGCTCCTGGCGGTAGAACGCGAACGCCCAGCTCTTGTACGGGTAGACAAAGCTGATGAAGGTGGGGCTGTTGACGCTGTCCTCGAACTGCTGGCCGATCACGGCGTCGTCGGTGGCGTCCACCGCCCGGTCGGCGAAGTACTTGAAGTAGCGATATTCGCCGTGGATGGTCGGCTTGGGGATGAAGATGAGGCCGGCGGGGTTGGTCTCCGACCCTGTGGCGTCGTTGCCCTGGGCGATGAAGGCGCCGCCCATGGCCGTGGCCCGGGCGCCCGGGTTGATGAAGTTGAAGCGGAACGACGAGAGGCTGGTGGGCAGCGCTTCATCGCTGGACCCCTGGGCCAGCGCCGGCGCAGCCAGGAGCGCGGCGAGGGCCAGGCAGCCGGCTAACCGTAGCGTGTTATGCATCATTCCTCCTGATGAGAAAGATTTACTCGATGGGCACGGCGGGCACGGCGCTCAGGAAGTTGAGGCCGGTGTCGCCGAAGAGCTCGAACACGATGAATTCCGGGTGAATGGAATCGCATTCGACAACGAGGTATCCGCCGAAAATGTTGATCAAGCCGGGGATCACCTGGTCCACCATGGCGATCGCCCGGCGATTCGGCTGCAGAAACAGCTTGACGGTGTCCAGCAGCACGCCGTTCTGGTCGTAGGCCGACAGGAAGACCGACTGGGTCGTGGTGTACGGATTGACGACGGCGAGGCCGGTGAAGAACGGAATCTCGTCCAGGGTTCCGTTGGCGATGTGCCCCAGGATGAACCGCCGATGCCGGGGGGATTGCAGCGGCAGGACCGACCGGAACGCTCCGGCCGTGGCGTCACCGAACGTCACGCAGCCCACCACGCCGGTGAGCCCCTTGAGATCGAGCTTCAGATAACCGGTGACCGTACCGCTGAGTCCCATCATGGTGCCGACGTTGTAGACGACCTTGGAACGGGGACCGAGGTTGATGGCGGCGAAGCTGTCCAGATACTCGCCGTCGTTGTCGTACAGGATCGCCTCCACGTTCGCCCCGATGTCGGAGGTGTTGACCAGCGTGAGCCAAGTGTCGTAGACGATGCCGCCGCCGAAGTCGCCGTGGGCGACGTGGCCGCTGAACAGCGTCCCCTGGTCCTCGCCGATGGGGAACGGCTCCAGCACCGAGACG